>Ga0209164_1000290_pt1 | contig 139116 bp, 126 predicted proteins | sample MTBNYHSulfiMetaG_FD_187458 | JGI IMG/M metagenome (GOLD analysis project Ga0209164, IMG submission 187458) | Enrichment culture microbial communities from rom New York Harbor, USA that are MTBE-degrading - MTBE-NYH (New York Harbor Sulfidogenic)... | ecosystem: Environmental > Aquatic > Marine... | reverse complement strand
GACACTGCTCTGAACCCTCTTTAGGCCAAGACCAAGCCATCAGCACGCTCTTTTGAGCACTCCCTAGCAGGACTGCCCCCTTTCAGGCCCTCGAGAAGCTCCCCACACCTTACCATGACCTTGATTTCACTGCACAACCCCCCGACGTGATTCCAGCCCCTCCAATTACACCGTGAGAACAAATTCACCATGAATTTCTTCATCCTTGTGACATAGCTCGCTTTGACGTCATGAAATCACTGAGTTTGCATCTTACCTGGCTCTTTGCCATTTTTCCTGCTTCCCTACTTCTTCTACGCATTAGATGGCTGAGGCGTTCAACCTGGTGGGCGCGACGATGATGTTGGCAAAAGGCCTTGGGAATAATGAGAAAGTTTCGGTTTGGCTTTTCAGTTTTTGAGAATGAGGAATCTGACTCGAGAGTACGAACAGGGAGGATAGTCGATCAAATGTTTTTCCTGATTTCTCAAAAGCAATCGTTGACCTCGTACTGAAATTCAGCTTTTTCCAGGATTTATCAGGAAACTGGAGATGGCGGGCGGGCACTGTGGTAGGTGGGACAATCCTATAACTCCCTGCCAAGCCCAAAAAACCAAACACCGCAACGAGAACGAGCAATAACATCCATGTCCTTTTCATCGCCTTGCCCTTCCTTGGCCTTGTGAGATTATTAGGCAGACTCTCGGCGCACCGCCAGGCTCTTGGTTCTTGACTTCTTCTACCCGTATGCTATTATGAAATTCATAATTTCAAATATATGCAAAAACATTTGAAAGGTATTCTCATGGAGCTTATTCGGGTCAAAAGGCATTATCAAATTACACTGCCAGCGGCGGTGCGCAAGAAATTTAAGATCGATGTTGGCGACTATGTGGAGGTGGAAGGCCAGGACGGGGAAATCATTCTGCGGCCGGTTAAAATGGTGCGGCCAGATCAGGCATACTTTTACAGCGAAGAATGGCAAAAAGGCGAGGCCGAGGCAGACAAAGATATTGCCGAGGGCGAGGTGATCGGCCCGTTTGAGAAAATCGAAGAGGGGCTCAAGGCCTTGAAAAAAGTCAAAATATGAAGCTCCTTTTTACCAAAAGTTTTGTCCGGGACTACCGCAAACTGCCGGAACGGATCCAGGCCGCAGTTGACAAGCAACTCGGCTTGCTCCTCTCCAACCAGCAGCACCCTTCTTTGAATATCAAGAAAATGCAAGACCCCAGGGATATTTGGGAAGGCCGGGTGACCGAATCCTACCGCTTTACCTTTCAGATCGAAGGTGATACCTACATCTTAAGAAAAGTCGGCACCCATGACACCTTAAAAAAGCCTTAAATTCTAAAAACCCGTGAAAGAAATCATTGCCGTGACCAACCAAAAAGGCGGGGTAGGCAAGACCGCTAACTCGATTAATTTTGCAAGGGGCCTCGCCATTGAGCCAGATACTTGTGACCAAGCCATCCATGACGTGCTTATCAATAGGCGGGACACTAGAGAGATCATTTTAGGCACCAAGATTGACAAGCTTTTTCTGACAGCCGGGACTTCAAGATGTACTGGTAGTGTTCAAAGAAAAAGGGCATACTAGCGGAGTAAGAAGTTTACACGAAACCACCGGGAAGGAAGATCCCATTCATGGCGAGAAGATCTCGACTTGAACCAGCCAGGGAGTTTCTTGGTTTTTTGCCAGCGTGCCTCGTTCTCGTGGGTTGGTTGGGACTTGCGACCTGGGCTTACGGGGTCTCCCTGGACGAGCTGAAGTCCAGGTTGGAACTGGCTCGGGAAAACCTTCGCGTCAGCGAGGCGACGGAGGCGCGCATCGCTTCCGAACTGAAAGAACTCCGGGATTCGGGAAACGCCTCTCCTGAGGCCATAATAGATCACGAGACCTATCTTGTCCGCGCACAGCAGATGGTCAGGGAAAACCGGGAGATCGTGAAACAGATGGAGGCGATCTATCCAAGACATGCCCCGCCGAGTCAGCAGCCTTCCGGTTCGTCTGCTTCATCCCCAGGACGCCCCACGCCCGTGACCAGGATCCCCGAAGAGGAAGAATCGGATGCGTTGGCTTCCCTGGAACGGGAGTTCAACGAGTCGCTGGCGGCCTTCGACGAGATGCTGCTCAAGGAATGGGATGAGATGCTGAAGAGATCGGCAAAAAAGATGAGGGCCCTCGGCGAAGATTCGTCGGGAGCCGGTTCGCGGTCCGGAGGAAAAGGGGAGGAGGCATCGGGAGCCGGTTCACAGTCCGGAAAAGAAGGCGAGGAGGCCCAGGCTGCCTCAGGGGAGGGGACCTCTCAAGGAGAAGAAGGGACCGCGGAATCGGGTGGACGGGAGATGGCGGGGGCCGAGGGGAAGGACACCCAAGAGACCGAGGGAGAGACAGGGCCGTCTGAGGCGAAAGGGGAGGGCGAGGGTCGGACCATAACGAAGAAGGATCCGAGGCATCCCGGCGAGCAGGATGATGACATTGTGGCCCGGCAGCTTCGAGAGGCGGCTGAAAAAGAGACCGATCCGAAGCTAAAAGAGAAGCTCTGGAAGGAATACGAAGAATACAAAAAGGGAAGTCCTCCTTAGGAGGCTGACATGAAAAGATGCGTTCATGAGCTTCTGATTGTTCTTGCATGTCTTTTTGTGCTCCATGGTTGCGCTACTTACAGAATCCAAGAGGTTGGCCACACTTCCATCCTGCAGGCAAAGGAGGAAATACCCGAAGAGGAACTGCTCGATGTGGGGATCACTGTTTTTGGAACCCGGGAGATCACGGAGGAGAAGGCGAAGGACGAGGGTACCCATCCGGACGTCAGGAAGGCGGAGTGCCATTTCATCCCCTATCATCTAAAAAACACCTTGCAGCAGAGCAGTCACTGGGGTGCGGTCCGGGTGATTCCAGGGGAGTCCCCTAATGTGGATCTGCTGGTGCGAGGAGAGGTTCTGGAGTCAAACGGGCGTCGCCTGATCGTAGGGGTTGAGGTGATCGATGCGGCGGGCCATACCTGGCTACGCCGTGCATACGAAGAGGAAGCCACCCTGAATTTTTACACTGATAATGTGCCGGGGGAGAAGGATGCCTTTCAGGACCTCTACAACGCCATCGCGAACGATCTGGCGGCCCATAAAAAGAGCTTGAGCCTGGAGGAAATCCGAAAGATCAGGACCATCACGAAGCTGAAATTCGCTCAAGACTTCGCCTCCGATGCCTTTGACGGTTACTTGATCAAAGACAAAAAAGAACGAATCACCCTGAATCGCCTACCCGCCGACGGCGATCCCATGATGGAGCGCCTGCTTCAGATCAGAGACCGGGATCACATGTATGTGGATACCCTGAATGAATATTACGATGGCTTCTACAACAGGATGTGGCCGTCTTACGAAGAGTGGCGCAAAGCAAATTTGACGGAGCAGATCGCCATCGGTAAGATCAAACGGCAGGCTTACGTGCGGCAGGCTTCAGGGGCATTGATGATGGCCCTGGCTTTAGCCCTCGCCCTGGGGAATGTGGACAATACCTCTGCCATACAGGAAGGTCTGATCCTGGGCGGCGGAGCAATCTTAATGAACGGCATAAATATTTCGAAGCAGGCGGAGATCCATTCCATGGCCATACAGGAATTGAGCGAATCCTTCGGAAACGAGATGAAACCCGTGGTTATGGAGTTCCAGGGGAAGAAATATGAATTGACCGGTTCGGCCGAGGAGCAATACAAGCACTGGCGGGAGTTGCTGCGGAAAATATACTACGAGGAGACGGGCTTTGTGCAGCCTGAAGAACAGAGAGAGAATCCGCCCGGGGGCGGCTAGGTTGGGTCCCACCGCGCAGGGGCTGCATGAGAATGACGCATCTAGAAAAAGGTCAGACGCTGCTTTCCCGGTTTTCACTGGTCGATCTCTTGGGCGAAGGTGGAATGGGCCAGGTTTGGCTCGTTCAGGATCTGGAACTCCAGGTCCACATCGCCATCAAGGTCCTGAATCCCAGCCTGACCGCCCGTTCCGACAAAGTGGAACTGCTCAAAGACGAGTGCCGAAAGGCCCGGCGGCTCAACCATCCCCATATCGTCCGCATCTTTGATTTCCATCGCTCCGGGGATCTGGTCTTCATCTCCATGGAATACGTGGATGGGGAAGACCTCCATGCCTACCAGCGCCGGCTTGGAATCCTTCCTTACGCCGAGGTGATCGAACGGCTACAGCCCATCGTGAGGGCTTTGTCCTATGCGCACCATATGGGGCTTGTCCATCGAGACGTGAAACCGGGCAACATCCTCCTCGACAGGCAAGGCTCGCCAAAGCTCGCCGATTTCGGAATAGCCGCCCTCTTGGATCCCTCTGGCAATGCCTTCCACATGACCTCAGGCGGTTCTCTGTATTACATGAGTCCTCAACAGATGGAGCGGCTCAATCCCGTGCCCTCCGATGATATCTATGCCCTCGGGGTGTTGATGTACCAGTTGCTCACCGGACATCCCCCATTCTACCCGGAGATCTCACCCCGTAGAATTCGGACCGAGGTTCCGCCCAAGGTCAACGAGCAGTTGGAGCGGATGAATGTGGACATGCGCATCCCGGCATCGCTGGACCTCTTGATTGGCCGGCTCCTTGCCAAAGTCCCCCGGGAGCGGCCATCCAGCCTGGAGGAAATTCTAAATGAATTGGAGCGTATACGGCATATCCCTTCCTATGGCACCATGCCCCCTGCCTTCGGTCCTGAAGCTCCTGGAATAACCCCACTTTCGGTCGGCGAGGGGGAGATCATCAAGCCGGCCAGAGTGGCCGAGGATGACAAAGGCCCGCCTTACACAGAAAAAACAAAACACCATCTGGGGGTTTCTATCCTGATCTGCGCGTTGGTCGGAGTGCTGGCCGGGGGAGGCTTTCTGTTGCACTATCTTTCTCAAAACCCGATCCGGATCGCTGAGGTCCTCGACCAGAAGGTGGGGGTGGCCCCTCAAAAAGGAGAGAGAAGAATCGATTCAGGGGTAGATGAGGCTGAATTACAAGAGGTCCAGCCGAAGTCCGCCTTGCAGCCGGCTCTGGAGAAAGAGAAGGCGGAGCAGGGGCTGGCCCGTTTTCTCCTGGCGAAGAAGGCCCTGGATGAGAAGGGAATTGGAGAATGGGGAGGCGATCTCCACGCCGAAATGGTGCGTCTTGGTAAAGAGGCGGACGAAGCCTTCATGAAGAAAGCATACGTTGCTGCCGGGGAAAAATATGAGAAAGCCCTGGCCAAAGCAGAGGCGATTGAGGAACAGACCGGAGCGGCACTGGGCCGTCTTCTGGAGGAAGGCCGCCAGGCTCTGGTTGATGGGGATGGGGAGCGGGCCCGGCATGACTTCACCGTGGCCTTGATGATCGACCCGACAAACGAGGTCGCCCGGCACAATCTGGAAAGGGCGAAAAAGATGGAAACGGTGATGGGGTTGATCGATTCCGCCAAGCGTCACGAGAAAAGCGACAATCTGCCCTTTGCCCTTGCCGACTATCGGGAGGCTGTGAGGATGGATCCGGAATCGGATCAGGCCCGAAAGGGGTTTGAGCGGGTTAAGGATTTGATCGCCGGAGAGGAGTTCCAAGCGCTCATGTCCTCGGGATTTAGTGCTCTGAACGAAAATCGATACGAAAAGGCCCGTGCGGCATTTCAAAAGGCCTGGTCCTTTAAGCCGGATTCACGGGAGGTTCAGGACGCCCTCAGCCAGGTGGATCAGGCGATTCGACTGGCCCGCATCAAGACCCTTCGTGATGAGGCCTTGGCCGCCGAAGGGGAAGAGGACTGGGGGCGTGCCCTCAACGCCTATCTGGCCGTGCTTGACCTGGATGCCACCATTCAGTTTGCGGCCAGGGGCAAAGAGCGATCCATGGAACGGTTACAGGCGGAAAAACGGCTCGATTACTATTTGCGCGATCCAGGTCTTCTGGAATCGGATCGCCACCTGGCCAATGCGACGGCTCTTCTAGAGGAAGTCAAACCGATGGAGCAAAAAGGCCCACGCCTGGCGGCGCGGATCGAAAGACTGGATCATCTGGTCAAGCTGGCAAAGACACCGGTAAAAGTCACATTGGAATCGGACAACCTCACGGAGGTGGCCGTCTATAAAGTGGGAAGACTTGGGAGGTTTTACTCCATGGAGCTCGATTTGCGTCCCGGTATCTACACGGTGGTGGGCATGCGGGACGGGTACAGGGATGTGAGACAGGAGATCGTTGTCAAGGCGGGCCAGAACCGGGTAAGGGCCAGCGTGAAGTGTGAGGAGGCGATTTGAAGGATTACGGCAAAATACGGGATCGCCAGGGGGAGAGAATGCTGGGCCGGGGTGACTTTCCCCTCCTCATCGGGGGAGGCCCCGCAGCCGGGATCCGTCTCGGCGGCCTGCGCGCGGAGGAAGAAGCGGCTCAAGTCGGGTTTTCCGAGGGACGCCTGGTTGTGCAGTCGAGGGAGGGAGGGATCCCCGTCTGGCACAACGGGGAGAGGCTGCAGGGATCCGTGAGTTTGAAGAATGGGGATCGACTGCACATTGGACCGGCTGAAATCCTATTCAGGCTGGAAGATGATGTGGTGGTGTTTGAAGTCTCGGAGTTGGGCGATGGGTCAAAGACGCTTCCACCCGATCCACTAACGTTTTCGGACTCTCCCGTTGCCATTGAACCCGTATCCTTTCGTCCTGCCCGTAAACCACCCGGACCAAGATCCCTGTTCACATGGTTGACCTGGTTGATTCTTCTGGCGGCCTTCTCCGTGCTCTCCGCCTCCGCCTGGTTTGTCTTCACCGCAAGGCAGGTGGTGATCCACATTGACCCCACTCCGGATCGAATCACGATCCGCGGCGGCATCATCGCGCCGAGGGTAGGGGCCTATTATTTGCTCCGACCGGGAGAATACCAACTGAAGGCCTTCAAGGAGTGCTACCGGCCTCTCGATCAAAGCATCATGGTGGCGGAGGAGAGAAGTCAGACACTGAATCTTCATATGGAAAAGCTTCCCGGCAAGGTGTCCCTTCGGATCCACCAGGCGGGGAATCCCTCCGTTGTGATTGATGGGGCACGGGTGCATATGGACGGTGAGGAGGTGGGGAGCACCCCGATCCAGGACCTGGAGGCGAAGGCGGGGAGAAGGCGCGTAGAGATTTTTGCCGAAAACTATCAGGACATGAAGTCCCAAATGGATGTGGAGGGCTGCGGTGTATCCCAGATTTTTGACTTCGCCCTCGTGCCCGGATGGGCGGATGTGACGATCAACTCTAAGCCGGAAGGCGCAAAAGTGAAGGTGGATGAAAAAGGGGTCGGGGAAACCCCTCTGAAAATCCAGCTCTTCCCTGGCACCTACAGCCTGGAGATCAGCGCCGATCGTTACAAAACGTGGCGCAGCCGTCTGGAGGTGAAGGCGAACCAGCCGCAGGTATTGGACCCTATTCAACTGGGGCCTGCAGATGGCATGCTCGTGTTGTCTACGACCCCTCCCGGGGCCAGCGTGACCCTTGGAGAAAGGTACGCCGGAAAGACCCCTGTGAAAATCCCTCTCGGACCGGAGACGGTTCATGTTGTCCAGGTTTCCAAAGCGGGATATGAAAAAGCGGTTAGGGAGGTGAAAGTGTCTTCCGCCGAGGTGAAAGAGATCGCAGTGGAATTGACAGCCGTAAAAGGGATTGTCTACCTCGTGGTGAAGCCGGAAGGCGCGGAACTCCTCGTCAATGGGAAATCCTTGGGGAAGGTCCGGCCCGAATTGCGCCTCACCGCAGTGGAGCAACAGCTGGAAATCAGAAAAGAAGGGTACCAATCCTTTCTAACCAGGGTCACCCCGAGGCCGGGATTTCCGCAGGAAATCAGGGTTAGCCTGAAAAAAGAGATTCGCGAGAAAGCGGTTCCTCCTTCCGTCATTCGGGCATCCAATGGCTACGCACTCCGTTTGATTCGGCCCGGCGCCTTTACCATGGGTGCTTCCCGGCGGGAGCAAGGGCGCCGGTCCAATGAAACCTTGCGGAAAGTGGAGCTTAGAAGGCCTTTTTACATGGGGGTGAGAGAGGTGACCAACAAGGAGTTCCGCGAGTTCCTGGTTGGCCATGACTCGGGTTCGTTCAAGCAGGTCAGTCTCAACGGGGACGAACTGCCCGTCGTGGGTGTGACCTGGGAGCAGGCTGCCCGGTTTTGCAACTGGTTAAGTCTGAAGGAATCCCTGCCTCCCTTTTACACGGAGCGCGGCGGTCAATGGGTGGCCAATGAACCCATGGGGACCGGCTATCGTCTGCCTACGGAAGCGGAATGGGAGTATTGCGCCCGCCATGAAAACGATAAGACTTTGCTGAAATACCCTTGGGGGGGTCGCTTTCCGCCCACCCCGGAATCAGGGAATTTCGCCGATGCTTCAGCCAAAGACTTGTTACCCAATACCCTGGAGAAGTATAATGATGGCTACCCCGGCCCTTCTCCTCCGGGAGTGTTCAAGCCCAATGGGCTGGGACTCTACGATCTGGGCGGCAATGTGGCGGAATGGTGCCATGACTATTACACCATCTATCCGTATTCGACGAAGACGGGATCTGTCGATCCCTTTGGGCCGGAGCAAGGAAAGCACCGGGTGGTCAAAGGATCCACCTGGAAAGACTCGAGTATCAGTGCATTAAGACTTTCGTACCGGGATTATAGTGATGATAAGCGTCCCGACCTGGGGTTTCGGGTATGCCGCTACCTGGAGGAAGCGGACGAAAAGAAGGGGTCATGACCGTCAAAAATTCGATATTTATCTTTCTGCTGGCATTGACGATCCAGGCGGCTCTAACCATGGGGGCATGGAAGGGAGCCCTCTGCGAGATGGGACTGGAAGTGAGGAACAGAGGAGGCGGAGAGATCGATCAACTCGCCTTCAACGCTTCCCTGACAAAGGAGACCCCCACCAAGGAGAAAAAAGAGGAGCCCCGCACCCGAGAAGAGAAAAAAATCCCATTGTCACCGGAAAGGGAAAAAGCTGCCGCTGGAGAGAAAGGGGCGCCTTTAAAGAAATTTGTGCCCTCGGAGAAAATCCCCGCAAATCAGGCGGTGGATTTCCCGGCAGACATTTGAGGCAGGGAATCGTTTACCGGTTCAGGGTCCAAGGTTAAAGAGAAATGAAAAGATCCTTCCCCATCTCCTTTGAGTCTATCTACCAGCTATTTTCACTCATCCTGGTGATCATTCTGGTCCACGCCGCCTACGTGGCCCTGATCCGCCCCAAGGCAGACGCGGTCCTGGAAAAGCAGGCAGCCCTGATTGCCCAGGACAAGTCCTATGGGATCAAGAGATCCGTCTACGTGCTCATCCGTGATTACGAACAGGAGGGTTGTTTCATCCTGATGCTCTGGGCCATGGCCATCATGGGATACAAGGCCACCATGACCATCAAGGACCGTTCCCTCTTGAGAAAAGATCTGATCCCACTGGCCGAAGGCATGCGCATCCTGCCCGAGGATACCCGGGACTGGTCACGGAGGATTCAGGCCCTGCCTCCTCGTCAGCGGGAGGCCCTGCTCCCCAGAGCCCTGCTGGCCGCGTTGCATCGGTTCGGTCTCACCGGCAATATCCAGGATGCAGCCGCTGCCACCCACGCCTACTGCGCCTCCGAGGGGGAAAGGCTGGAATCGGAACTCTCCATGATCAGGTATATTGCGTGGGCCATTCCATCACTGGGGTTCCTCGGAACGGTGAGAGGGATCGGCGATGCCCTGGGGCAGGCCTACAAGGCGGTCGAAGGGGATATCTTCGGCGTGACCAAAAGCCTGGGGGTCGCCTTTAATTCCACCCTGATTGCCCTTCTTTTGAGCCTCCTTCTCATGTTCCTGGTTCATCAGCTCCAGCTCCTTCAAGAGCGCTATGTGCTGGACACCGAGGCGTACTGTGAAGAGCATCTCACCGGTCATTTACAGACACAATGAAAGGCCTTTGAAATGCCCTTGCTTTCAATTGAATTGAGCGACGCGGGCATCATGGCAGCGGCAAAAGATCCTCCGGGATTACTCCAAGTGGATGGAGCGGACGTGGAGAGTCCCGGGTTTGCCCTCCCGGAAAAGGCACGGCTCCTCGTTGGCCGGGCCGCGGAGCGTCAGGCCCATCTTCATCCCCTGGAGTACAATAACGGTTTCTGGGATCAGTTAAGCACAGAGCCCTTGAAACAACCCAATGCCCATGCCCGGAACCACGCAGAGATGGCTTATGCCCATCTGGCCCAGATTTGGGAAAAGATCCGGAAGCACGGGGATGAGGTGATCATGGCGGTACCCTCGTTTTTTGGGCTGGAGCAACTGGGACTCATTGTGGGCATCGCCGAGGAATTGTCCATTCCTTTGAGGGGCATGGTCGCCCTTCCCGTCGCCGCGGCCTCGAAGCCCTGTCCCGATGGGGTGCTTTTGCACCTGGACATCCATCTTCACCGCTCGGAAGTGACCTTCCTTGAACAGGGGGAAAAGCTCACCCAGAAATCGGCGGCAGTGAGCGGCGGGGGTCTACACCACCTCTATTCCCGGTGGGTGCGGGCCATCGGGGAGGAATTTGTCCGAACCACCCGCTTCGATCCCTTGCACCTGGCCTCCTCGGAACAGGAACTCTACGACAGGATGCCCGTCTTGATTGCGGACCTTCAACGAAGTTCCTCCGTGATGTTTGAAATGGTGTCGGGTACCGAAAGGTATCGGATCAACGTGTCTCGTGACCTTTTGAGAAAAAAGGCGCAGGGAGTGTTCGGGGAAATGGGGCGAATGATCGGGGAGATGCGCAGGCGGAACGGGAAACCGGGGCAACCTGTCATTCTTCAGGTGAGCCACCGTATCGGTCCTCTTCCGGGCTTGAAGGAGATGCTGGCGGCAATGGATGGCGCTCGGGTCATGGAGCTGGAGCCCGGCTCCGCTGCCCTCGGAGCGCTCCGGCTCTGGCACGAGTCTTCCGGTCAAGAGGCGAAGGGGGGCGTAACCCTGATGAAAAGCCGTCCCTGGCCGTGGAGAGAAACTCCCCCTCCGCAACCTCCTTCTTCCGTGGAGGCCGTCTCTTACCGCAGCGCGGTTCCTACCCATGCCCTCTACCGTGGCCTCGCCTATCCGCTCTCTTCCCGACCGCTGGTTATCGGTTCCGGCGGCCCCCGGGAAGGGGTTGATATCCGCATATACGGCCAACTGGCGGGGGTTTCCAGGAGGCACTGCTCCCTTGAGCTCCGCGGAGATGAGGTGCTTCTCACGGATCATAGTACCTATGGGACTTTTGTGGATGAAGAGGAAGTCTCCGGGACCGCCCTGCTTAAACTGGGGCAGTTCATCCGGCTGGGAACCCCTGGTGAAACACTACAGATCATAGGGTGTGTGGAAAGGGATGGAACGTAGGAGAATCAGCGTCTTCAGCCTCTCTTTTCTCGACTGCATCTGCTGCGGCCTGGGCGCGGTCATTCTCCTTTTCGTCATTGTGAATGCCAAAGGGGCCGCCCAACGGAATGAGGTGACGTCCGATCTCCGTGGGGAAACCGCTCGCATGGAAAAAGAGGTGCTTGAGGGCAAAAAGGGTTTGATCGAGGCCCGGAACACCCTGGAAAGAATTCTCGAAGAACTGGCCAGGACCGAGGGCCTTTCCAAAAGACTCGTTGAAACCATCGAAGAGAAAAAGGTAGAGCTGGCCCATTTTGAAAATGAGACCCTCGCTACCAAGGCTCACATCCAGAAGCTGAAGGCGGACCTCAAGTCACTGGAGGAGGACGTGAAGCGTCTTGAGGCCGGAAGCAAGGCGGATGAGGAAACGGGTTCAAGGCTTCGTGCTTTCCCGGGTGTGGGAGATCGCCAGTACCTGACGGATCTGAAGATGGGAGGTGATCGGATCTTTATCCTGGTGGATGCCTCGGCCAGTATGCTTGCAGATACCATTGTGGAAATCATCATCAGGCGCAATCTCAGGGACGAGGAAAAATTGAAATCCGAAAAGTGGCGGCAGGCGGTCGCCACCACGGATTGGTTGATCACGAACCTTCCCACGTCCGGCAGATTCCAGGTTTACACCTTTAACGAGACCGCGGCCCCCTTGATTGACGGCACAGGGGGAACGTGGTTGGATGCGGGGAACGTGGACAGGCTGGATGAGGCCGTCGAGCGGCTGCGCAGCGTGGTCCCTCAAAAGGGGACCAGTCTTTTGAACGCGTTTCAAGCGCTGCAAAAGATGAAGCCTCTGCCGGACAATATTTTCCTGCTCACGGACAGCCTCCCCACCATGGGGGCGGGCAAACCCTGGACGAAAAGGGTCTCCGGCGACAAGCGGCTGAGTCTTTTCAAAGACGCGGTGCGCCGGTTGCCCTCCGGGGTCCCCGTCAACGTGATTCTCTACCCCATGGAGGGGGATCCCATGGCAGCCAGCGTTTTCTGGCGGCTCGCCGCGGAGACCAAGGGTTCATTCTTCTGTCCATCCCGGGACTGGCCCTGAAATGAAACCGCGTAGAAGGAATATCGAGGTATTCAGTCTGTCCTTCCTGGACTGCATCTGCTGCGGCTTCGGTGCCATCATCCTGCTTTTTGTTCTATCCAAGTTCGCCCAGCCCTTAATCATCGAAAAGGTCCGGGAAGACCTGCAAGCGGACGCGGTGCGGCTGGAAGAGGAGCTCCATGAAATCCGGGGCCAATCCCGGGTATTGAATCGTGAACTTGAAGGGAAAAAGGAGCAGCTCTCCGAAGAGAAGAGAAAAATAGCGCGACTTCAGGGGGACCTTTCAAAAATCGAAGGCGAGTTTGCCGCATCCAAGAAGGATGCTTCTGTGCAGAATATCATCGAGGGAAAGTTGGCCAGGGCTTTACAGGAGCTGACCGAAGAGATGAAGCGGCTCCTGAAAGAGCGACCTCGGAAGGTGGACAGGTCCATCGGCGGCATTCCGGTGGACAGCGAATACATTATCTTTATCATCGACACCTCCGGCAGCATGCAGCGCTACGCGTGGGGGCTCGCTCAGAGAAAGCTTCAGGAGACTTTGGAAGTGTACCCCACCGTCAAAGGAATCCAAATCATGAACGACATGGGGGAGTACATGTTTCATCAGTACCGGGGGAAATGGATCCCCGATACCCCTGCTCGTCGGAAAGCAATCGTTTCGACCATGAGGACCTGGACCCCCTTCAGTAACAGCAGCCCGGTGGAAGGGATTACCGCTGCCATCAAGACCTATTATGACCCAAAGAAAAAAATCAGCCTGTATGTCTTCGGCGATGAGTACAGCGGTTATGATCCGGAATCGGTCATCCATGAAGTGGATAGGCTGAACAGCGCGGGTCCGGGAGGGGAGCGCCAGGTTCGTATCCATGCGGTAGGGTTTCCCGTGCTGGTGGCCGAACCCCGCGGGATTGGGGACACCGGAAAACGCTTCGCCACCTTGATGCGGGTCCTGTGTCAGAAAAATGGGGGCACATTCGTGGGCCTGAACCGAACCAGGTAAGAGGGCTCGGCAACTCCCTGCGCAGCAAATCTTCCCATTGCGAGCAGCTTCGGCGCAATTCCGCGCAGGATACCCCGCAGGTCGTTGGAGCGAATCGGAAATCCCGCTTTTGCGGTGATGCGGAGAGCTTCATTTTTCTATTGACAATCCGGAAAGGGCGTGTGTAACGTAACAAGAGATCAGAGGTGGCGCTGAATGTGTTATGAATTCAGCGTCTTTCGCGGCATCCATGCACATGCCAAGAAAGAACAATGCTTTACAGCAGCCAAAAGATCTGCCCTTCTATGCCTACAACGTCACTTACCAGTGCCGCCGCATTCGGCACTCCGTCATGCCGAACTTGATAAGCTTGCTCCGTAATTGATACGGGGGCATCCAGGAGGCTGCGTATGGGAAGAGAATCGAATTGGTCAGATTCCTCACAGCCGTGACTGGATTCCATCCCGGTTTTCACCGCGGTGACGCACCGCAATGACATGATAATAAGCATCGTTGTGGGGCTATGTTGAATCACACTTATCCAAAATCGATGTTTTTTTTGGAAAGGATTCCCCCCATCCATTATACCCAGGGGGTGGGATGATCCCCTGGGAAGAGACAAAACCCGATTTTTCATTCTCAGAAGTCGGTTTCAATCATCGAGGAGCTTTATCCGGAATGCGTTGTAAAAACTAGGGAAAGGGGCTTTTTTGCTCCAATTCTCCGCTTCCTTGGCCAAAAAACAGAGGGAAAGGAGGTATTATGTATGAATTGAAATTCAATGAGAAAGCCTGTTTCACGTGCCCTACGGTAGATTGCCTTGTGAAATGCCAATATATGCAATTCGATCGAGATGGGGCCCATGCGGAAATCATGAAGGTTGTAAAAGGGGAAGATTCCCCCGTGCTGGAGCAGTGCGTGACTTGCTACGCCTGCGAAGAATACTGTCCAAGGGGGAACCATCCTTTTTACCTCATTTCCGAACGAAGAGAACAGAAGGGCATGCTCACCGCTCCTAGACCCATTACCAATCAATGGATCAACATGGCCGAACATCAGGGGAAATTCATGTTCGGAAATATCAAGGATAAGGCCATGTCCTGCTGTTTCATCCCTGAACTCGGCGAATTTGGCCAGGGAGCACTTTTTGAGGAGATTGCGTCCTCATTCGCTTTGGGCGCGGAATTCATGTGTCCAGCCGTGTACTTACATTTTGCCAAGACTTCCGTCATCAAGGAGCGATTACCCAAAGTCATAGAGAATTTTGCTCGATTGAATGTTTCCGAGGTCTTGTGCCTGCACGACGAATGTTACGGCACCTATACTTCCATCGCCCCCGCTTACGGTATGGAAGTGCCCTTTAAGCCCATCCACTACATGGAGTATCTCTACGAAAAATTGATCCAATTCCAGGATAGAATCAAGCCCTTGGGGATCAAGGCGGTCTACCAGCGCCCTTGTTCATCCCGGTTCTGCCCGGATAAGCACCACTATGTGAAAGATATCTGTGAACTCATCGGGGTCCAACTGCTTGATCGAGAGTATCAAAACGAGAATGCGCTTTGTTGTGGAGATATCTTGAAAATGGTCGCAGGATACGAGGTGTATAAGGACGTGCGGGAAAGAAATGTAAAGGATATGGTATCTTCTGGTGCGAACTATTGTATATTTAACTGTCCATTTTGCCAGTTCTCCCTGTCTGAAAAAGTTTCGAAAGCCGGTCTGAAGCCGATCCATATGGTGGAGCTTTGCAAAATGGCAATTGGAGAGAGGGAAATGGAGGTGCAGTGAGATGGATACCGTCCTCACGTCTCTTGTGAAAATTGCGGGGGAAAAGTACGTGTCCAACCACCCTGAAGAGTTATGGTACTATTCCCGAGATCCCGGCCTAACCTATCCTCACCCACCCGATTACGTCGTTGCGCCCCGAACGGTGGAGCAGATCCAGAAAATCGTGGTGCTGGCGAATGAACAGAAAATCCCGATTGTACCCATGGGCAACGGCATGGCGCTGACCGGTCTTGTGGTTCCCCGAAGAGGCGGCATTGTTCTTGATATGAAGAAAATGAACAGAATTCTCGAGGTAAACGAGAAAGGCCGTTATGTCATTGTGGAAGGGGGCACTTCCCAAGGAATGCTGAAGGCCTATCTGGAAAAGAACTTCCCCCATTTGCGCCATAGCGTGCCTGATGCCCCGCCAGTGACGACCATAGCCGCCAATGTATCGCTCCACGGTCAAGGCCGTTTGACCCAGCAATATGGCTTTAACTCGGAGATGGTGACCGGGTTGGAGGTCGTATTGCCAACCGGAGAAGTCTGCAAAGTTGGTTCGTGTTCCATGTCCCCCTATTGGTTTTCCAAGGGACCCACGCTGCCGGATTTGTCCGGACTCTTTTTGGGATGGCTTGGCTCGACCGGCATCATCACTAAGTTGGGGCTGAAGCTTTATCCCCGTAAGAAGATCAGGGATGTGGAAATTTTCGTCACTGACCGCGATGAGCTTGTTCAGGAAATTGTAGCCAAAGTTACCCATGCCGAAATGGTGGAAGACATCACTGTCTGGTTTCAGCCAAAGCCGCTCATGTTCAAGGGGAATAACCACATTACGATCTATCTCACCGGAGATACGGAAAAAGAGGTTGAATTTAAACGAGAGTTGCTCTGGGATACGCTGAAGGAATTCATCGTCAGCAAAGATGGCGGCTTCATGTCCATCACGCCACCCATGAAACCGCCTTTTTTGGAGATGCCTCAAAGGGGAATTGCCGCCTTCGCTGATGTTCCCAAGGGAGGTGGTTTTGAATACTCCGGTCCGATCACCCTGATCGAACATTTTCCCCAATTGGCTCAAAAGATTAAGGACCTGGGTGCCAAATACAATGTGGTTTATGCGGGCACGGCCAGAATCATCGATGTGGGACACGTCATGATGATGGGGATCTCCTTCGCTTTCAACCGCGCGGATACCGATATGATGGATCGCGCGAGAAAGGCCCTCAGCGAAGCAGCGGAATTCGCCATGGACCTGGGAGGGATCCCCTGGAAGCCGAATGTGGAAGAACAGGAGATGGCCATGGACAGGATGGATCCAAATACGCTCAGGCTGATCAAGATGATCAAAGAAAACCTCGATCCTCAGGGGATCATGAATCCCGGGATCTGGGAGGTGCACTGATGGAACATGCAGAGATTGTACATCGTTGTTTTCGATGTGGGTATTGTAAGTTCCCCCTGGAATATCAGGACTTCAATTGCCCGCCCTATCGGCAATTCGGCTTCGACACCTATTCCCCGGGGGGCCGCATGTGGCTGCTCAACGCTTGGCTCAACAAAGAGACAGAAACAACCGAACATCTTGCCGAGATTCTATTTTCCTGCGTAGCCTGCGGAAACTGCAAGGAACAGTGTGTCTATAAGTTCAAGGATTATTTGCTGGACGTCTTTGAGGAGGCGAAAGCTGAGTTCGTCAGTGAAGGGTTGGTCCCACCGCAGGTAAGGGATTATTTCAAGGCCGTCAGCATCTCCGGCAATCCCTACAAAGCGCCGCAAGAGGAGAGGGGAAAATGGGCTGCGGGGACGGGAGTCCAATTGTTTTCCGGTCAGGAGTATCTTCTCTACGTGGGGTGCGTGGGATCTTTTGATGAAATGGGCCAGAAGATGGCTCGCTCCGTGGGAGGAGTACTTCAGGAGGCGGGGGTGTCTTTCGGCATCCTTGGCGGGGAAGAGACCTGTGACGGGAACGAGGTAAAAGTGCTTGGAGAGACGGGCCTTTTTGCATTACTGGCAGAGCAGAATATTCGCAAATTCAACGAGAAGGGTGTGAAGAAGATCATCACGCTTGACCCGCATGCTCTCACTGTTTTCAAGAAAGACTACCCCAAGTTGGGGGGCAATTTTGAAGTCCGGCACTATACCGAGATTTTGGCTTCCATGATCAAAGACAAGAAAATGCAGCCTCTCAGGTTTGAGGCAAGGGTGACCTATCACGATCCATGCTATTTGGGCCGGCATAGTCAGATTTATGAAGCGCCGAGGAAGGTTTTGACAAGTATTCCCGGCTTGGACTTTGTGGAAATGGATCGAAACAGGGCGAATTCATTTTGTTGCGGAGGAGGCGGGGGAAACTTCTTCACCGATATCCTGGGAACGGGAGAGGACAGCGCCAACAGGGTGAGGGTCCGGGAAGCAGCAGAAACAGGCGCCCGGGTTCTGGCGGTAGCCTGCCCATGCTGTGCCAAGATGTTGGATGACGCAGTGAAAACCGAGGGACTGGAAAATACCCTGCGAGTCATGGATATTTCAGAAATTGTGAGTCAGGCTTTAAAAAATGAATGACCCAAGATGGGGATTCCGACCTGGGCATCGACAGATCGCGGCCCCACAAAAGTGTGGACTTTATCCGCTACCTTTAGCTCCTGCTCACTAAAAAAAAGGCGCTTCGCTCAACTGGCGATGCGCCCTTTTTCCTCAAAGCATTTTTCTAGACTACGGTGACATTGATCGCTGCAGGGCCTTTTTTCCCCTGCTCGATGTCAAACTGAACCTGATCACCTTCTCTGAGCGACTTGAAACCGTTTCCGTTGATCGCGGAATGATGAACAAACACATCCGGACCGTTTTCCTGCTCGATGAAGCCGTAACCCTTGTGGTCATTAAACCACTTCACGATTCCATTGGTCATGGTGGCAGCCTCCTTTCTCGAAAATTCTCATGGTTCCAAACTTCAGGTTGCCACTTTTGACAAATGGACCTTCCCCTCAGAAGGAAACGAGCTCGCTTTAAAGGCGAACTTTCATGAATTCCAAATATAATAACACATCGAGAAAAAAAATCAATACAAAATCTGAATGGACAAAAAGCGGAGCCTACGAGTCCCTTTCAGACCCACGCAGCAAGGACGATAAGGACCGCCCTCCCGGGCCACTGTGCCTCTTCGGGGAGTTGGGGTGCGGGAGTCTTGTTGCTGAGTTCCCTAAGGACGTTCCCCTTTTGAGGGAAGGATAGCGGTGGCGGTGGCAACGCAGGATTTTTCACCATCCTGTTGGCTTGCCAGTAACTCGCAGTCCACGCAGTGCTGATTCCCCCTCCGATACTTCTTGACCACTTTGCCCCTGAGCATCAAAAAATCCCCTTCCGGGTTATGCCTCACGACTCTGGCGTCAAGTCTTTGAAGGAAGCCGTCGTCCCCCATCCAATTGGTCATCATATGGGCCATCCATGAAATTCTCTCGGGGCCGTAATCGTATGCCCCCGGGGTTCCCACGGCCCTGGCCAGCTCCTCCTCCCAATGGACGCGCTCCGGCACATCGGGGATATTATACGCATTGGGAATGGCCAAACCGGGGTGCTTGGCAAAGAGCTTAAAGGCCACCTTGTGGGCACGGACATAGAGCCCTCCCCAGCCCTGTACGAAAGAGATAAATCCCGTCACGGTCATGGGCCCTTTGGCGATTGGGGGGAGTTCCTCCCCCACGCGAACGTCTTCCCAATAACGCGGGAGCGCCCCCCGCACCTCTTCATCGGCGTAAGCTTTTTGGATCTGGGCGATTTCCTCATCCGTATAGACTTTTCTCCGCGCATCTGTATTGTATTTCATGCCACGCTCCCGGGCCGTGCCGCGCTCCGTACGGAAACACCAGGAATCGCACTCCGCCAGCTTGTCTCCCTCTTGGTTAAAGAAGACTCCATGATAAACTTGTTGTATGGCCCTGCCGGCGAACTTGGTCTCGTGCTCCACCAGATCTTTGAGATAGACCTCTGTATGGATCCTTGTGCCGACCAAAATAGGCATGTACCAGGTCCAGTTGGTGCCTGCGAACATGGCGTGAATTCCCGGCAGCCCTCCTACATATCCGCTGATTACACGGTCTGTGGCATAGAGGATGGTCGGCGGGGCGACGATCCTACCGTAACGGGTCTTACCGGCATATTCGGGATCGAGCCAGAGGGGATTATCGTCCCCAATTCCGAGGGCCCAGTGCCTGATCGCATCCACATTGATCTCCGTAATCCAGGGTTCCACCGTCTTGGTAATCCTCACCCCGATCCTTTGGCGCAGTGCGTCCAACTCGTTCTCTGATATGACCGGAAAGTGCTCCTGTCTCGCAGTGATGTCCTTTCTTCCTGGATTCATCATACACTCCTCAAACGTCCCGGATCAAATTCCATCCGATTTATCTCCCTACACCTCCTGATGGCTTCCTTTCGAACGTGTGGCCCTTTCAAATCCGCGCAAGCTCCCATCGACATCGCCTCCCCAGGCTCACCCATTGGCATATGCTTTTCTGAGCGCCTTTCGGTTCACCTTCCCGGCAGGAGTCTTAGGGAGCTCGTCAACGAATGCAATGGCTCTGGGATATTCGTGGGCACTGAGTCTTGTCCTCACAAATTCCTTGAGCTCTTCCTCGAAGGCTTTCTCCCTTCTTCGGACCACCAAAAAAGCCTTCACTATTTGCCCTCTTAATTCGTCCGGTACTCCAATGACCGCGGCCTCCTGGACGGCCGGGTGTTTGAGGAGGGCGTCTTCCACCTCGACGGCGCTGATGGTCCAGCCCGCAGAAATGATCACGTCGTCGGACCTGCCCTTGTGCCAGAAATAGCCATCCTCGTCCATGATTCCCGCATCCTTGGCATGGAACCACTCGCCCCTGCGTTTCACGGCAATCTCCCCGAGGGTTCCCGGGGGGACCTCTTTCCCTTCCTCGTTGATAATGGCCACCTTCCAGCCGGGGACGGGTTTGCCCAGGGATCCGCGCTTGACCTTGAAGTCCCTGAATCCGGGATAACTGGCAAGAATCACGCCTGTTTCAGTCGTACCGTACATGCTGCAGACAGGGACTCCGAATCTATTGACGAGGAAATCCTCGCTGGCCGAATCGAGTGGTTCCCCCGTGAAGGAGACTTTTCGAATGTTATACATGTACTTGTCCATCATGCGGGACTTGATGAGCATCCTGTACACCGTGGCAGCGGCTGCGAAGTTGGTGATTTCCAACTCTTGCAACGCCTCCAGGATCCTCTGCGGATCAAACCTTCCGGAATAATGTCCTGCAGAGATGCCCAAGGACCATGGAGAGATCGTGCCATGCCACATTCCGTGGCCCCAAGCCGGTGAGGAAGGGCAGAAATAGCGGTCTCCTTGGCGAAGCCCTAATCCGAAAAGCGCCGCCAGGGCCAGGGTGACCACTGAGCGGTGCGTGTGTTTTATGGCTTCGGGAAATTCCCGGGTCGTCCCGGAGGTGTACTGGAAGATGGCCAGGTCTTTCGCCCTCGTCTCCGTTTTGAAGGAGGGCGATTCCTTCCGGATTTCTTCAAAGAATTCGGGTCCCGACGGCAAGACCCTAAGTTCTTCAAACATCTTGCCTAGATGAGCCTTTTCAGGATGGAGCAGGAGCAATTTTGGCCTGCAATCGTTTATTCTCTGGGCGAGGGCCTCCGGACCGAACAGCGTGAACAGGGGTACTGCAACCGCCCCTCTCTTTATGGCACCGAAAACGCATGTGTAATAAGCCAGTGACGGCTCCAACATGACGCATACCCTGTCGCCCGCCTCCACGCCGTGATTTGCCAGAAAATTCGCGAACCGGGAAGTCCACTCCGATAACTCCTGAAAGGTGTATCTTTCGATGTGTCCGTCCTCAAATTTCAGCCTTACCGCCGTTTCCTTGTCCACGTGTCTATCCAGACACTCATGGGCGATATTGAGGTTTTCAACGTTCCCGTCGAAGAGATCCCAAAGCATATCCCATTTAAAATCTTTGACAACTTCGTTGTATGAGGAATATTCGGTCAGCTTTTTCATGCTGGATTGTCCTTTCGGATCGGTCTTCGGGTCCAGGATTTTCTTCGTTCCCCGGGGTCGTCCTCGTTCAAGGGGAAAAAACCCAAGAGCCTCATTCCTCCTTCCTTGATGTGATTCTCGATACACGCTCCTGCTTTCTTTCCGTCTCTTTCATTGAGGGCGAGATAAATGTCTCTGTGGCTGCTCATGGCGATATCCGGGGAATTTTTGAAATAAAGGGTGGCAAAGAAAAGCCACATCCACTGCTTCCCTGCGTTCTTAATCATCTCCTCGAGCCTTTGGTTTCGAGCCCCCTTGACGATCTGCCTGTGAAATTCGAAGTTGAGCATCCCATAGGCCTTTATGTTCTTTCTCTGGATGGCCTGTTCCATCCTCTCGGTGATTCTCTCGAGGTTTTGTAGTTCTTTTTTGGTTAGCCTTGGAGCGGCTAATTCCGCGGCCAGTCTCTCAAGAGCGGCCCGTATGGGGAAAAGTTCCAGGACATCATTGGCACTTATTTCACGAACAAAGACCCCTTTTCTCGATTGCCTGACAATGAGGCCCTCGCCTTCCAGAAGCCTGAAGGCCTCTCGAAGGGGGGAACGACTGACCCCGAGATTCTCGATGAGTTTCAATTCATTGAGCTGCTCCCCCGGCTTGATACGAAGACCCACGATAGACTCTCTCAGGTAATCGCAGATTTCATCTACCAGGGAAGCCCTTTCTTGGAAGGTTTTCTCGGTGGTGAATTTTTGCATATTGTATACAAACATATGTTTAAAAACCTTGTCAATCATTTTCTCTGGATTTTCTCGCCATGGATTCTCATTGGGTGTCTCCATGGCCTTGCGGGATTATGGATGTCCCAAGATGGCGGGAGGTGCATAAGCGCTCAATTGAGAGGAGATGGTTGACGTTTTGTGTATTGCGTAGGCACCGAGCCACTTCCGGCGTACCGGCTTCCCGCCGATTTCACAACCCGGCAAAGGTTCTTGACAAGATCTCGAGCAATGGGCATTGTGGATAAAGGAAACCATCCGTAGCCGGGAATGAATTCAAGAATATTTCATATTCCGGGATGTCCCCCTCGAGGAGATGGCAAGTCATGAGGTATCAGGATACTGGAATCCGAACAGCGCTTGCGTTTGCGCTCATTCTCTCTCTATTTCTTGTTCTTGGCTGCAAGAAAAAGGAGGCTGAAAAGAAGAAGGAAATTCGGGCAGTCCCCGTCATCACGGGACAGGTCTCCTTGCGGAATGTGGAATATGAGCTCGACCAGGTCGGCACCCTTGAAGCGAGTCACGAGGTGACCCTTCGATCCGCCATCGAAGGGCACGTGACGGATATTCTTTTCGAGGAAGGGAAGGAGGTGAAGAAAGGGGAAATCCTGGTCAGACTGGATGCTGCCAAGATCCAGGCGGAAATCCGGAACCTCGAGGCGCGCATGGAGCAACTGAAGATACGCCTCGAAAACAAGAAGCGCACCCTCCAGCGGTATGCCCCTCTCATAAAGAAGGACCTCATCTCCCAACAGCAATTCGACGACCTTCTGAGTGAAACCAAGGAAATCGATGCGGAGATCATACAGGCCAAGGCGAACCTTGCTCGTCAAAAGGAGCTCCTCTCCTATACGGTCATCAAAGCCCCCTTTGATGGTGTCGCCGGGGCGCGGATCTTTTCCGTGGGACACTACCTCAGGGTGGGAGACCCGGTGGTCACCATCGTAACGCTTGATCCGCTGGAAATCGCCTTTCATGCACCCGAGAAATTCAAATCCGACCTCTTTGTCGGCCAGGATGTGGTTTTAACGGTGGACTCTTACCCGGATCGAAGATTTACGGGAAAGATCTTTTTCATTTCTCCCCGGGTGGATGTGGATACGCGTTCCTTTCTGGTGAAGGCGCAGGTGAGCAACAACAAGCCGCTTTTGAATCCGGGTATGTTTGCGAGAGTGCGGGTGATCACGGAGGTTCATGAAAAGGCGCTTACCGTACCCTGGGAAAGTGTCATCCAAACCGAAGAGGAAGCCTCCATCTATGTTCTTGAGGGGGAGGTGGCGCGAAAGGTGGTTGTCCGCCTCGGAAAAACCACCCCCGATTGGGCGGAGATTCTCACCGCGGACCTTTCTCCTGGAACGCCCGTGATCCTGGAAGGGAAGTTTGCGGTCAAGGACGGCACCAAGGTCGAAGTAAAGAAGTAAAAGGAGCCGGAGGGCTCCAACGGTCGTAGGGGAAAGATTCATGTTCATGCCGGACTTTTGCATCAAGCGGCCCGTTGCTGCCACCATGATGGTTGCGTCCCTGGTGGTTTTCGGCTTGATCGGCCTTGGCCGGCTCGGCATATCCTTGTACCCGGACGTGGACTTTCCCATGGTGACGGTCACAACGATCTGGGAAAACGCGCGGCCTGAGGAGGTGGACAATGAGATTACCGACGAGCTGGAAGATGCCATCGCCGGTGTGAGCGGGATAAAGCACATTATATCCCAGAGCCTGGAAGGACAGTCCAGGATCACCATTGAATTCGAACTGGACAAGGATTTGGATGTGGCCGCCCAGGAAGTGCGGGACAAGGTCTCCGCTCGTATCCACAAGTTGCCTGAAGACGTGGAAACCCCGGTCATAGACAAACTGGACATCAACGCCCAGCCCATCATCTGGATCGCTGTCACGGGGCAGTACGCCATCGAGGATTTAACAAAGATCGCCGATGAACAGATTCGTCCCCTTCTTCAGAAAATCCAGGGTGTGGGAGAAGTGCGTCTGGGCGGGGGCCGCGAAAAGGAGGTGAAGATTTGGCTTTACAGGGAGCGTTTGGCTGCATACCAGGTGGGCGTGGACGAGGTGATCGAAGCCATCCGCCGGCAGCATATCGAAATCCCCGGGGGAAAGATCGAATCCTCGGAAAAGGAGTTCCTCATTCGCACCATGGGCGAGTTTGCGACTCCTTCGGCATTCAATGATCTCATTGTGGCCACCAGAGATGGGACACCGATCCGGCTGCGCATGCTCGGATACGCCGAGAGCGGGCGTGAGGAAAGCATGGCCGTGGCGAGATTTACCACAAAGGAAAGAGCGGAAAAGACCGTGGGCCTGGGGGTTGCGCCGCGCTCCGGAGCCAACGAGGTGGCCATTTCGCGAAGCGTGAAAGCGGCTCTTCCAGAAATCCGCACCATGCTTCCTGAAGGGATGCACATCCAGGTCGCCAGCGACAATACCGTCTTTATCGAGCAATCTATCGACGAGATCAGATTCCAGCTCCTGCTTGGGGCGATCATGGCCGCGGTGGTCATTTTGCTTTTTCTCCAGAACGTACGCACAACCCTGATCAGCTCCATTGCCATCCCCACCTCCATCATCGCCACCTTCGCCTGCATCTATGCCCTCGGTTTCACCCTGAACAACATGACGATGCTGGCTTTGGTAGCGGCCGTGGGCCTTGTCATCGACGATGCCATCGTCATGGTGGAGAATATCTTCCGTCATCGTTCCGGCCTCGACAAGGGTCCGATGACGGCGGCCTTTGAGGGGTCCTCTGAAATTGCCTTTGCCGTGGTCGCCACCACCGTGGCCCTGGCCGGGGTTTTCGTTCCCGTGGCTTTTATGGGGGGAATGGTGGGTCGCTTCTTTTTCCAGTTCGCCATCACCATGGCCTTTGCTGTGGTCAGCTCCACCTTCGTGGCTCTCACGGTGGTTCCCATGCTGTGCTCCCGTTTTCTGACCACCGGGAGTGGGGTTGGAAAAGCCTTTCAGATCTTCAACAGGATGATGGATTGGGGGTCGGCTCGTTACCGGCGCATGCTCTCGATTTTCCTCCGTCACAGGTTTCTCGTGGTTTTGACGGCGGTGGGCTCCCTGTTTTTCGGGGGCTGGCTTTTTACCCTTGTGGGCAAGGAGTTCATCACGGCTGAGGATCAGAGCCGGTTCATGATTCGACTGGAGACCCCTCTTCCCTATTCCATTGAAAAAACCGATGAAGTCATGGGTCGTCTCGAGGCGAGACTCCTTGATATTCCCGAGGTGAAACACTTTTTCTCCGTTGCCGGGGCCGGCGGCTCTAACAAAGGCATCGCCTATGTGACCCTGAACGAAAAGAATCAGCGGATTCGGTCCCAGAGGGAGATCCAGTCGCAGGTTCGGGGGTTGCTCAGGGAACTGCCGGATGTGAGGGGCAATGTCTCCGACGTCTCCCCCCTGGGAGGGCGTGCGCGGAACGAGGATATCCAGCTTGTCATCCAGGGGCCGGACATCAATGCCATTGACGAATACTCTCGCACCATCATGGGCCGTTTGGAGGAGAGCCCGGGCTACGTGGGGGTCACCCGCGACTTGGAAATCGGAAAACCGGAAGTCCGGGTGAAGATCGACCGGGAAAAGGCAGCCGACGCCGGGATCAGCGTACGCAGCATTGCCTCGGCCGTAGGAGCTCTTCTGGGGGGCGTAGATGTGGCCGATTATAAGGAAGGAGGAAAGAGCTACGACATCCGCCTGAGGCTTGTGAAGGATCAACGCCTGCTGCCCACGGATATCCAGCGTATCTGGATCCGGTCTTCCAGTGGAAAACTGGCCGACGTGACCAATTTCGTCACCATTGAAACCGGCGTGGGACCCAGTGTCATCAACCGTATGGACCGCCAGCGCTCCGCGACCGTTTATGCCAACCTGGAGGGAAAGCTTCTCGGCGACGCCCTCCCGGAGGTGCAGCGCATAGCCGACGAGGTTCTGCACGGCGGGTACTCTACCAAGTTCTCAGGAAGGGCCGAGGTCTTTGGTGAAACCGTGGGATATATCATCTTCGCGTTTGTGCTCGCCGTTATTCTCACCTATATGGTGCTGGCGGCCCAGTTCGAGAGCTTCGCTCAACCCTTTGCCATCATGATGGGCCTTCCCCTTTCATTCATAGGGGCATTCGGTCTTCTTTTCGTCCTGGGAAATACGTTCAATCTCTTTTCCATGATCGGGCTGGTGCTCCTTGTGGGGCTCGCCACCAAAAACGGGATCCTCCTGATCGATTACACCAATCAGGTCCGGGCAAGAGGGGCGAACATCAACGAGGCCATTGTGGAAGCAGGGGCCACAAGGCTCAGGCCGATCCTCATGACCGCCTTCTCCACCGTTGCAGGGGTGATCCCGGTGGCTCTGGGGATCGGTGTGGGAAGCGAGAGCCGCCAGCCCCTGGCCGTGGCCATAGCCGGGGGGATGATTTCTTCCACTTTTCTCACCTTGGGCGTGGTCCCCGTGATCTACTCCTACCTGGATCAGCTTACCCGGTGGAGGCTCTTCGAGAGGTTTAAACGCAAGGTCATGGCCTATGAATAAAGGCAAAGCATCACAAGGCTCAATGGGTCATGAAGGTTTTTTGGTCGGCTCTGTGCCATCATGTGAAATTCACTGAATTATTGGCCCGGAACCAGGGCCCAGCCTGGGGAGTTTATTTGGATACCGGCTTCTTCCAAAGCCAGTTTGCCCGCCTTCATCTGCAAAGCAGCCTGGGCTACCTGACCGGCTGCGGCTCTCATAGCCGTGATCCCGACCAAATCCTCCTTGACCGCGAACCGGGTTTCCCGTATGGGCAGGCCCATCCCTTCCCTCGTGGATACCGCAGAAGCACCGAAGGTCACCACGGTAAGGCCGATAGCGAGAAGGGAGAGGGTCATCACCTGTAGGGCGGTGTCCTCCCCGGCGTTCCGATAAAAGGCTACCGTCAGGGGTGCGGCCACTTTTCCGCGGAGCCTGTAGTCATGCACGAACGTGCGGCAACGATCGATAAAGGTCTTCACTTGCCCGGGAATCGTGGCGATGTAGACAGGAGCTGCGAGAATGATGCCGTCCGCCTCCAGCATCTTTTCATGGAGAATCTCCATGTCGTCTTTTATGGTGCAGTTGTAAGACTTCAAAGGGACCGGGATGACATCAAAGCCGATCTCTTTTTGCAGCTTGTGAACTCGTCTCAAGCATCCCTCACAGCCTATGCAGTGCTCGATCCGGTAGTCTTTCAGGTGGATAAGCTCCGTCTTTACCCGCCCTACCGATTGAGCCACTTCCAGGGCCCGCTCGAGTAGATACTGGCAGTTGCCCTCTTTTATCGGTGTGCCCACGATCCCCAAGATCTTGACTTCCAAATCATCCGACGTCATGGCGACTCCTTTTTTTCAACTTTTCGGTGGCAGGCCAAGCCTGGCCCGGGGAGGAAAGGAAGCTCTCCGCAGCCGAGTTGGAACGGGGCCTCCGCTTCGCGCCCACCACTGCAGGGTATCGAAGTGGAAGAACCTCCGAACACGAACGTGCCTATCATCGCTCATTCCATAGGAAGATTCAAGATGGAATCCTGCCCTCACATTCCTTGGAGGAGTCATGGCCGGATATGGGACATGCTCGGTGCGCAACGGGGGAGGTGACTGTTGACAGCCGCTGACGATTTCCCTATACTTTCGCTTCCGAAAAATCCGCATTGGGCGCCGGGCCGTATGCGGGTGTTCTTTTCGCGGGATGGCGACTGAGGATCGCTTCGATATCCAGGGGCAATCCGTTGGGTCTCCTCCCCCTTCCGACCCTCCACCTGGAGGAGGAGGGCGAATTCACCATGAAACTCCATGAATATGAAGCTCAGGATCTTTTCGAGAGCGCCGGCATCCCCGTTCCAAGAAGGGGCGTTGCCGGGACCACGCGAGAGGCCTTGGGTCTGGCCGGGGAGATCGGGTATCCGGTCGTCCTGAAAGCCCAGGTGCTGTTGGGTGGAAGGGGGCTTGCCGGGGGCATAAGAACGGCGAACGGTCCCGGGGAGCTTGAAATGTTCTGCGGCGAACTCTTTGTTTCGGAGATTAAGGGGATGCCTGTTCGCAAGATCCTGGTGAGCGAAAAGGTGGAGATCTCAAAGGAGCTCTACGTGGGAATAGCCGTCGATGGGTTCTCCGGGAAACCCGCCGTCGTGATGAGCACGGAGGGTGGCGTCCACGTGGAAGAAATCGCAAGGCATGCACCGGAAAAAATCGCATCGATCCGCGTGGACCCGAGACTCGGCCTTTACCCCTATCAAGCCCGGAGGCTCTTGAGGACCCTTGGATTGTCCAACCGTCTTCTCATCGCGTGCGCCGACCTGATCGTGCGTCTTTACAGCGTGTTTTGCAAGGTGGAAGCCGTCATTGCGGAAATCAATCCACTGGTGGTTCTACCCAATGGCGGTCTGCTCGCCGTGGATGCGGTTGTGGAGATCGACGATTCGGCCCTTTCCCGCATCGAGTACCCTCTCCCGGAAGCCCTGGAACGTATGGAAAATCCCCTGGAGCGAAAAGGGAAGGAAATCGGTGTAACATACGTGGAGTTGGAGGGGGATATCGGTCTCATCTCTTCCGGGGCCGGTCTCGGGTTGGCGACGATGGATATCATCGACCGGAAGCTGAAGCCTGCAAATTTTCTGGAGACGGGCGGGGGCATCACCGAGGAACTGCTCTATCGATGCATGGAGTTGGTGATGATGAAGCCGGGCCTGAGGGGCCTTTTCATCAATGTCTATGGCGGCATCAATCCTATCCATGAAGGGGCGAAAGGCATCGTTCGCTATATCAGGGATCACAAGGTCACCCTGCCGATCGTGGCGAAGGCCCTCGGGAACCGGCAGGAGGAGACCTGGGAGATCCTCCGCTCAGGAGGCGTCCACGTGGTGACGGAAATTGCCACCGAGGCTGCCGTCGACCGTCTGTTCCGGGTGGTGGGAGAGCCAAAACAAGAAGGGCCCGGAAAAGAATAAGGGTAAGCGATCACACGGCTTACTCCCACGTACGTAAGCTGCACGGGAGACGTGGGCTATCCTTAGGTTAAGAGGCGTGCCCCCCAATGTGTTTGAGGGCTTGCGGGCCACAGCCGACTTCGCCGCTTACCTTAGAAAATTTGAGCTCTGAGAGGATCCAGGATGGGCATTTTTCTCGACGAGTCCACCCGCGTCCTTGTACAGGGGATTACGGGAAGGATCGGGAGCATTCAAACAAAATGGATGCTGGAGTACGGAACGACCGTGGTCGGTGGGGTGACGCCCGGGAGAGGAGGCGCGTCGGTGGAAGGGATCCCGGTTTTCGACAGCGTTTCCGAGGCGATCCATGAAACCGGCGCCAACGCGTCGGTATTTTTTGTGCCCGCATTTTTCGTACTGGATGCCTTTTATGAAACCGTAGAGGCGGGAATCGAGTTCATCGTGGTGGTCCCGGAGCACGTGCCGGTTCATGACGCCATGAAAATGCGGGCCTGTGCCCAAGAGAAGAACGTCTTTGCCCTGGGACCCACAACACCCGGGATTGTGGTCCCGGGAGTTGGAAAAATGGGAATCATGCCCGCGTCCCTCTTTGCTCCAGGCCGGGTGGGGGTTATTTCACGCAGTGGAACCCTGTCCTATGAGTTTGCAGGGATCCTTTCCGAGAAAAATGTGGGTCAGAGCGCGGTCGTGGGGATGGGCGCGGACCCTGTGGTTCTCATGAATCTGCCGGACATTTTGAAATTGTTCGAGGACGATGACGATACGGATGCGGTCATCCTCGTGGGCGAGGTGGGGGGCGAGCAGGAAGAAAAGGCGGCCCAATTCGTTTCGAAGGGAATGAGCAAGCCGGTGGCCGCATACATTGCAGGACGGAACTCGCCCAGGGAAAAGCGCATGGGACATGCGGGGGCCATTGTCCGGGGATCGGCCGGGACCGCGGAAGGGAAATGTCAAGCCTTGAGCGCGGCCGGGGTGGAAATTCTCAAGAGCCCCGTCGACGTCCAGGCCTGGGCAGCAAGGCACCATCTGCGCTGACCCGTCATCCTCTCTCAAGATGGCGGTAACACGGGATCATTCACGGTGGAGGTGGTAGAAATGGCGGCGAAGATTCTCATGGAAGTACGTGTAAACGTTGCCAAGGAAAAAGAGGAGGAATTCAACCACTGGTACAATCACGTCCACGTGCCGGAAATCCTTGCGGTGCCTGGCTTCCTCAGTGGTCGTCGCTTCCAACGGGTCAGCGGTGACGAAATCAAATACATGGCCCTCTACGAACTGGAGAGCCTAGATGCCTTGAGAAGCGAAGCCTACAGGCGGGCGCGTGGCTGGGGCGAATTCGAACCCTATATCATGAAGCAGAGCTGGAACGTTTACCGGCAGATCTACCCGGAAAACGAGTAGCTTTCTCCCCCGGGGTCATCACGACCCTGATGAAGAGGCATCGCCATGGGGATCTTCAATTGGTTGGAGATCAAAGGGAATCGCCACCCTCTCGTTTTCTGCAACGTTTCTCAGTCGGTCGATCCTTTCACGGGTCATGGGGACCCCGTGGGCCAGATATTCTTTTCTCGCGTCCTGTTCCTTTTGACCGGGTAGGAACATCAGCGCATTCCCGCACATCAGGGTGGTCTCCACCGCTTCTTTCAGTCTCATTTTTGCTTCTTGCAGGGGGGCAATGATATCGATGGCATAGGCTTCGATGGTTTGAGATACCCTTTCAGGGGTGGTCATATTTCCGTCGGTATTCAGGACACGGATTAGGCGTGAAACGCCTCCACCGATGACGTTGTCCAGTTCGATGAGCATGTTGAGCCCAAATCCCTTGTAACCAAAATAGGTGCCACCCAAAGAAGCCACCCAGAATTGACCCCTGAAGACCTCGTCAAAGGCCAGCGGGAAATTGATATCCTCACCCTCCGGCCCTTTCAACAAGCCTTTTTCAACGGACCTGAGCGTGACGCCTTTTTTGCGATTGAGCTTTTCAAGCGCTTCTTCCCGGGTCCTGCTCCCTGCCACTGAGAGATGAATATCGGATAGCTTCCTTTTTCGATCCCCTATGTAAATGGCGAATTTCCCTTCATCATTCTTGAATACACCCAGGGCCTGTGAATTGTATTTGGCCACTTCCAGCGCCGGACTAACGGCTCTTTGCGTCGCCGCCATGTCCAGCGTAATGATTCCATTTTGATAGGGGATGGACCATGCGATGGGGTTTGTGCCGAACCGCTTCGTCACCCCGTTGTATCTTGTTCTGTTCACCGGGGATTGTTCATCTTCCCTATCCTGAAGTTCAATGAAAGGCTTGGTGTAGGCAGGGCTCGTACAGGTCACTTTCGCGGCAAGATCATGGCTTGCGAGCATCTCGGAATAGATCCCGCAGTCACCGAAGTGCGTTGAGTTCCGAATGTATGCTTTTGCGTACCCAAAAGTTCTCGCAGTCCGAACCACTTGTGGTATGATCTCCGAAGCGACGTAGTGACCCAGCGTGCCATGTGCGTCAACGGAAAGGATCGCAGGGTACTTTTGTTTGTCCGTGGTAAAATCCGCGATTTGTATCCTTTTGAATCCAAATTTCTTTTCGTCATCATGAACCTTGGCAACAATATCGTCCAGACTGCTGCCACCGGCGATGCCATGAGCATGATCCCCTCTTAGATCAGCCTCCACGAGAATTTTCGCCGCCGCATAAGCCTGCGTTTCAGGGAAGCCGATTCTCACCAGTACGTCCCTTCCAAACCGGATCAGATCTTCTGCTCTATAGCGTTCAAAACCCATATTCTTTCCTCCCCCGATGATGTGCCTCTGCCATAAGTTCCATACCATTTCTCAGCTCGAGAAACAATCGCCTATGCATCTTGTCTGTTTGTCCGATGGGGCCATGCCGGCCGCTAACTTGACCCAGGAGGGCTTTTTCCCTATACTCCGCAGATGGAATCGCCTGAGCTGGATTTCTTGGCCAATTCTGAAAGTGAGAAGAACCCTCATTACCCCGAAAACACGGCCGTGGCATGATCCGGTGATCAGTTCCGCCAAGTGCACCTTCAAGTCAGCAAAAGGGCAGAGAGCGCGGGAGGGGGAGAAGGAGAAAAGATGGAAAATCAATTCATTAAGAGCCGGTTTTTCAACAAAGACCGCGAAACCATGAATTGGGAAAAGCGAAGGACTGAGCTGTTCGAGAAGTTCATGCATATTTTCCAGCATGCGTACCAACACTCGAGAGCGTATAAGGAGATCTTTCGTTCCAAAGGAGTAGAGCCGGGTGATATCAAGGGAATAGAGGATCTGGAGAAGATCCCCATCCTTCGCATGCACCATTTGGTAGAGAGTCAAAAGCGAGATATGCCTTTCGGTGGGTTTGAGACCGTTGATTCGGCCAAGATCGGGCGAATCTACATCAACCCTGGACTTATCTGGCAGCCCGGGGAATGGGAGTACAAGGATACCTCCTGGGCTGAGGCCCTGTGTGGCGTTGGGTTTAAGGCGGGTGACCGTATCATCAACACCTTCAACTACCACATGTGGCCCATCGGCCTCATGCTGGATGAGTCCGCGAGGAGGATCGGTGCGACAGTGATCCCCACGGGTGTGGGGAATACTCTGATGCAAGTCAGAATCATACATATGCTCAAGGTCACTGGGTTCATGGGGACGCCCAGTTTTGTGATGACCCTAGCTCAGCGTGCCGAAGGCATGGGGCTGCATCTGAAGAAGGATGCGTTTCTCGAAACCGCTCTGGTCAGCGCAGAAATGCTTTCTGAGTCGCTCCGCTCACGCATCGAGAAGAGGCTGGAGATTGCCGTGCGGCAGGTGTACGGCACGGTATTTTTGGGTTGCATAGGGTATGAATGCCAGTACCTGAGGGGATTACACGTACCTGATAATATTCTGGTGGAAGTGGTGGATCCACAAACGGGCAAACAGGTGGAACCCGGTCACGCGGGGGAAATTGTGGCCACCGCCTTCAACCTTTCCTATCCCATGATCCGGATGGCCACGGGAGATCTTTCCGTGCTCGGCCGAGAATCCTGTCCATGTGGACGAACTGGGCCCATGTTGAGAAGAATCCTTGGAAGAATCGATCAGGCCACCAAGGTGAGGGGGACTTTCATCCATCCCTGGCAGGCAGACGAGGTCGTCTCCCGTCATCCGGAAGTCTTTAAATACCAAGTGGTCATAACGCGGAAGAACCACAAGGATACCATGACCTTCGTGGTGGAATTAAAAGAGGAAATTGCGCGGCCCGAGGTTCTCTGTGCCCGAATGGAGAGGGACATCAAGGACCTGTTGACCGTCAAAGGCGACGTACAGGTCGTCCCTCGGGGCACCATCCCTGATCTGCACGAAAAGATTGAAGACAAGAGGACGTGGGACTGATCGGAGAGGGTCGGAGTGAATCCATGGAGAAGATAAAAATCGGCGGCATCATGCAAAGCGATGGTCGCGCACTGTTAAAGATCATGTCCGTGCCTGATCATGTCAGTGTTGCGGGGACCATACTGGGTGCCTTAGGAGAGAACGGGATCAACATTGAATTGCTTGTAGAGAGTTTCGATATTGACGATTGCGGGAATTTCTCGCTGGTCATTGACCAAAAGGATCTGGATAATGCCCTGGCCTTATTGGAAGAGATAAAGCCTACCATCGACGCAAAGGTCATTTCCTACACCCCGGACGTGGCTGTGATTACGATCTTCGGGCCACACCTTCGTGAAAAGCCTCGCATCCACGGGAGAATGTTCTCATCCATAGCCTCTGTGGGGATCAGTTCCCTTGCTATCAGTACCTCCCTATCCAGCGTTTCTTGTGTGGTGGAAGGACAGTATCTGCATACGGCCGTGCAAGCCCTGGGGGAGACTTTCGATGCCCCATTTCAGGTGAAGGAGCGGCCTAAAGACTACTAATGCCGCCTAACCTCTTCTGCCGTCCCATGATTCGAACCTTTCACCCTTTCCCGTGGGTTCGTCTACGTTCAGCCCCTTCGGTTTTGTGACCTGTCCTGTGTGGTTCTTTCCCCCCCTTCCATGGGAGACCGGGAAACGACAAAGGCTTGCAGCTGCAAAGGCGCTAGCGCCGCCTCTGATCGTTGGAGGATTCCTGTGGGCCCACCTGACTGGGGAATGATCCGGGCTAGACAGGCTCTGTCCCGACCCTTGCGCGGCGCATGTTTCCGCCCACCAGCACCGAGATCAGATGCGGATGCTTCAAGATCCAGGTGAACCGTTCGAATATGACCCTCTTGAGCTTTTTTCGGAAGAAAGGATAGAGCATGTCGTATGCCCGCTGAACGCCGTGCTCGAGCTGTTGAGGGGTCATCTGCTTGGGGTGGAAAACCGCGTGGGACCAGCCGAACTGGGTACGCCGCATCCCTTCCAAAAGCCTTCCATCCCGCTCGAAGCTCGCATAAATGGGCGTGCCGGGGTAGGGGGTCAGGATGTAGAGATTCGCGTCGTCGATGTCAATGGCCTTTGCCATCTCGACGGTAGAGTCGAACACATCGGGCATGTCGGTATCGAAGCCGAACATGAAAAACCCGCTAACGATGATTTTTCGGTCGTGGAGCCTGCTGACGAGATCACGATATTTCTCGACCCGGTTGTGCGCGACGGAGGCCCACTTGAGCGATTTGTTGTTGAAGCTTTGAAATCCCACCTGGACGTTGAAACACCCCCCTTCCGCCATTGCGTCGAGCAGTTCCTCGTCGTCTCCAATCGTTGTGGGGCCCTGAATTGCCCAGGATTTCTTGAGAGGGGCCATAGCCCGGAAGAGCCGGACGGCGTAGTCCCGATCGGCGAAGAGGTTGTCGTCGACGAAAAAGAGAACATCCTGACTGAGCGAGCGGATCTCTTCCAGGACGAGCTCCACGGCGCGTTTCCTGTGCGCTCGCCACGGGGTGTTGGGGAGGTAGCAGTAGCCACACGAGTTGGGGCAGCCCCGTGTCGCCTGGATGCAGGTGAACCAGGAAGATTCATTCAAGAGCTCCCGGCGCGGGAAAGGGACATCGTTCATGTCGGTTGGTCTTTCGGAGAGGTACACCCGCTCCAGGCTTCCTTTCGCTGCGTCGCGAAGGGTATCTTTCCATAAATATTCCGCTTCGCCCACCACCACGCTGTCTGCATGACCAAGACACTCCTGAGGGAGAATACTCGGATGAACACCCCCCAAGATCACCCTGGCCCCGCGTTTCTTGAATTTGCCAGCGAGGTCGTATGCACGCTCTGAAGTGAAAGTGGTCACGGTGATCCCGACAAGATCGAAACGCTCATCCAACGGAATGGGCTCCCAGTCCCCGTCGGCTATTTTCACTTCGTGTCCCTCACTTAGAGCGGCCAGAATTCCCAGGGAAAGCGGCGCGAATCGCACCTTCTCCAGGTACCTGTACTGACCCCCGTGGACGAACCATCTTGGTTTGACAAGTAGAATCTTCATGTATGCCTCCTCGAAGAGGCAGTTTCAGAGATCGATCCCTCACGAATAGTCGGTGAATTTTCTCAGCGCGTGGATGGGCCCTAAAGGGAATAGATGGACGACCGGCGCTTCTTTTCCTGTCGTCCAATGAGCGCTCCTATGAACAAGCCCAGAAGGAGGATGATTGCCCCGATTGCAAGCCATCTGTGGTTCTGCGCGGACTTCAATCGCAGATGGGCTTCAGTCAGCCCTTGTAGCTCTTTTTGCGTATTCGCCAGTGTGCGCTGGGTCTTTTCAAATTGAGCACTTAAGTTCAGGTAGTCAGCGGCCCCTTCTCTCAAGGTTTTGTAGTCATTGTCCAACTTCTGAAGCGCTTCCTCCGTTTCCTTGAGTTTTGTAGAAAGCTCGCGTTCCGTTTTAATTTTCTCATTCAACTCCGCCTCAATGCGAGCCAGTTTATCTTTGATTTCCACATTCTCCCTTTTCAACGCCATGGCCTGCATTTCCCAGGGTATGCGCGTCATCAGGTACCGGCTCAACACCCAACCTTCTTTGCCTTTTCCTTGCTCATCCCGGATTCGGACCCGACTCCAGTCCCCGCCCGATTCAAGAACTTCCACAACTTGACCCGACGAGGGCATGCCAATGACCTGGTTTCGCGTGCTGGGACCGGTGCGCAGGGTTATCTCGAAGGAATCCGTCACATAGGTTTGCTCGGCCCGGGTGGGTTCCCAAATCAAAAATAATGTCAGAACCAGAAGGAAGCAAAATTTGAATCTATGCATCTATAGAAGCCCTTCCCCATGAAGAGAATTTCAATCTTGAACGGACTGAGCAGGCCGGCGCGGCCCGGTTAAAGTCATCCACCATGATTTTCTGTCCTGAATTTTGAATATTCTCTCATGCACTTTCCATAATTTCAAGATGCTTTTCCTTGGATAGATATATAAGGGTCCAAAACCATTATTAAATTGGTAATGCTTGGAAAACGGATTACCGGGGCCTGCGGTACCGCGGCTTGGATGCCTTTGCAGGGAGTTCCGGAAAGCTTCAATGAACCGGTAGGGGGTTTCCATTCAGAAGTTTTTCCCCGCAACCCCGAGCCGCCCGCCAGCGGAGCGACCGGTCATTGGTTTTTCTGGACATAGAGGCTCCGCCTCTTGAATTTACGAATGTTTTTCTCTATATTCTTTTTTAGAATACCTTGCAACCGCTCACGCTTTCCTGCTGACCGTCTGCCGCAAGGGAGGAAAGGCCCATTGGGAAATCAACCAAAAGTTCCCTCACGCGGCCTAGCGTTCTTCCCGTTTATGGGGGGCGGTGATCGGTGAGTCATTTCAAACCTTGCGGGCAGGAGGAATTGATGACCGAAAACCGAAGAGACGGGATATCCGAACCGATGGAAGAATTCGACGAGGGCCATGAATACTTCCGGAGAGCGGAAGATTCCAGGCGTCGTGGATCCATTTTCGGCTTCAAGCCGGAGAAAAAGACCATGATTCTGTTAGGCGCGTGTCTTGTCTTTTTGATTCTTCTCGTGGGGACATTTTCAAGGGACAATGAACAGGTTCAGACAGAGAATGCGGACTCCATGCAGACTGCGTCGAGCCGGATGGAGGAAAGACTGGAGCAACTCAAAAGAATCGAGGAAAAACTGACCGCTATGGCGGAACAAGAAAAACGATGGCAGGATTCGGTCAAGAATTTGGCTGAAACCGACAGGCGCCTATCTCAAAGAATCGATGCGCTTTCTCAAGAAATCGCAGGGCTTCGAGCCGAAAAGCCCTCTTCTTATTCGGAGGGGAAACCTCCAATTTCAAGTGAAAGAAAGGCAAATCATCAGGTTAAGAATCGCTATTACGAGGTGCAGATTGGAGATACCCTCTATCGCATTGCACGACAACACGGGATTTCTGTAGAAGCCTTGTGTCGTATCAATGGAATCACCCCGAAAGAAGTCATCCATGCAGGCCAAAAACTTCTGGTTCATCCGGGAACACAGCAATAGGCGAGGGTCTGTTCGGAGACATCGAACGCTATGAAGGGAGACCGCAATCCCTTGGAAACCATGCCTCGCCGGGACGGAGGAGGAAAGGCAGGTTCCCTCCGGCGTGAGGCCGGGTCCGGGGAACTCTCAATACCGCCGGAACCCTTTCTGGAGGGTCACGGAGGGCATCGGAGGTGGATTCGTTGAGACTTCCATTCGTCGTATCCGTTCCTCACTGTTCCTATCAGGTGCCCGAAGAGATGATCCCTTCCATCGCCCTATCCGAAAGGGAGATATTGGAATCCTCCGACATCGGGACCAGAGAGGTTTTTGCCCACCTGCCGGTAAGAATGACTCTATGGTCCCGCTGGAATCCGATCGTGGCGGATCTCAACAGAGATTACAGGGAACGGGGGCCTGAAGGTGCGATTCCGCAAGTGGATCGCTGGGGTAGAAGGATCTATAAGCCGAATTGTCTGCCAACCGGGGACGAAGTGGAGGAAAGACTGAAGAGATACTACTGGCCGTATCACGATCGATTGTCGGAAGCGGTTCATGACCCCCACACCGAGATCCTGTTCGATTGTCATTCTCTCGCCCGTCTTCGCCCCCCGGGGGCGTCGGATATTCTGAAGTGGCGCAGGGATTTCGTGCTCGGAAACAATGGGGACCAGCACGGGGAAATCGATTCCTCCCGTCACGATATCACCTGCCCCCCAGAGATGATCCGGATGATCAAAAAGCTCCTTGAGGAAGGGGGATTTTCCGTTTCGATCAACCGGCCGTATTCGTGCGGATTTATTACCCGCCATTATGGACGCGAGCTGATCAGAAGGGGAAAGGCGGCCGTCCAGGTCCAGATCAACCAAGCCCTTTACCTGGACGAGAAGACCCTGCATGTCCACTGGATCAAGCTCTCGACGATTGCCGTGGCGCTTGAGAGGTTGTTTCGCGAGGTGGCGAGAAGGATATGATTCTCGCACTCGGCAAAGGCCCGGGTGAAGGCAAAGACCATTTTCGGTTTGGAATATTGCAGGAAAGAGCGGATAATCTTATACACGGGATTATTCTGGACCTTAGATTGGTGCGGAGGGTAAACACTCCAATCACGGGAGCAGAACAGCATCATTCCACCCGCCGAGCTGGATGAAACGCCGGCAAAAGAACTGGATCAGGAGGAGGTGAATGGAACCATGGCTGCTGAAACGAAAATCGTGAAGGGAGGCTTCAGGGCAACGCTCGCGCTTATTATCTCGATCGTCGCACTACTGATCTCGATTTTCGCCTACATGTCCACTGAACGAGAAGAAGATTTCAAAGATCTCCAAACGAAGCTGGAGAACATGAAGAAGGAAAGCGCGAAACAGGTGGACAAGTTGCGCGGCGAAACTGCGGACGCACTTGAGAAACTGGGCAAGGCCATCAAAAAGGAAGAAAAGCCGCAATGAAACTTTCTCAAGGGCTGCATCCTCAGCCCTTGGGACAAACCTTTCCAACCAGTTGTCGCCTGCCCCTCATCTTCTCCAACGTTCTGTTGAAATACGTGGGCATGTTGATCAGAAGAGGGAATATACCCAATGGCGCCCAGCATCGTTTGTTCAAAAAGGAATCCACGGCACGAAATAAATCCACAACAAGGCTCGCCACTCCGATTCCAAGAGAAGTGTGGCCGGCGAGAAGGGCAGGCAGTTCGGCATAGGAGTTAACCTTAGATAAGAGCGTGAATCCTTCCCCCGCGAGAAAATAAGATAAGGCGGTGGGAATGCCGCAAGCCAGTGCGTTCACCCCCGTTAGAAAATAGGCGCGCTCGTCCATCCCTTGAATCTTGGCAAAAGTAATCTGATCCTGACGGGTGAGGGAGCCCCCCAGATAATAGGTGTAAAGCAGATCGGCCAGCTTACTGATTCCAGCAGTCTTCAGGGATTGGCGAAGCCTTTGCTGGCGTAGCCATACCGCCCCTACGCCGCTTCCTTCGTAACTATTTTCCCCTTCCCGCATGAATCGGTAGAGCTTGAGGATCTGCCTCCCGATAATCCCGCTCCTGGCGATGAGCCGTTCCACAGGAAGTTCAGGCGGGGGGGGATGGTGATTTAAGGGTGACTCTGGCTGCATGTTCCCGATAAATTCAGAATCCTTGACGCTTGAATCCGATAGAAGCAATCATGCTAAAGTATTGCCTTTAATCTTGCCCATGTCAATTTCGATCGAGGTTGGAAACTCTCTGGGGCATGCGGAATCAAAAAGGACCACGAACGGCCACGCTCAAAGCGGCTGTTCTCTATGATCGGGATCAATCGCAGAAAATGGCGGGGGATTTTTCAAACATTGCCAGGTGCGCAGCCGTGTGGGCAGGTATCCTGGCGGTTTAACACGCCATGTGGAGTTTGGGAGGATAAGGTTAGGCCACGGAGTGCCCTATTCCGCCTTCTCCAGACTCTCGATGAACTCGTCCGAGTTTTCTTTCCACCATTCGTTACAAGAGGTGTATCCGAAGACGTCCGGAGCTTGGTAGCCTGTAATCGCTTCGAAGCTTTTAAGGGCGTCTTTGAATACTTCAAGATTCTGATCTTCCCTCATGCTTTCCAACAAGGCCTGCGGGACGTCGGGTTCCTTTCTTTCCCCCAGGAGCTGAGCACTTCTTGCCCGAAATCTCCAGTTTGGGTGATTGAGTAACAAATGAATCAATTCGGCTGTATCGAAATCCGATTCCACGGTTTCCTTCCCTTCCTCCTCAACCCGGGAGAGAAACACTCCCCTGGTTCGAGCCGATCCGGTGAAGGCGTTCTTCACCCGGATGAGTTCCGATTTTGCCGCCAACTGGAGTACTTCATCTCCTGCTTCATTGGCTATTTCCACCAGCTTTTCATATGCAGGTCGGCTCAAGTCCCAGATCGCCTTATCACCCAACTCAAAGAGAATACTTCTGCTCTGGACTTTTACGACCTCGTCCAACACCGTTTGATGTTCTTGCTCCACCTCCTGCTTCATGGCCGACTGAAATTCTTCAAATTCAATCACCTTTGAGGATATCCTTTCACGGAGTCTCTTCAGGGTGGGATTGACTTGTTCCTGTATCATATTTTCCGCCTTCCTCGAGGCGGCCTCGTTGAGAAGTGCTTGGATTCTAGGCTTTTCAAACTGTGCCTCGATACTTCTTTGCAGCGACACTTCCAGTCCCTTCCTTAAACCGCAAAGACTCAACGCAGCGACCACCACAATGGCGCCCCCCCAGAGGATCATATGCCGAAACATCCTTCGGCTTATTTTTTGAATGACCCGCTTCTCCTCTTCAGGTGTCAGCTTGGACGATTCTGTGCTCAACGGGGCCTTGCACTCGGGGCAGATTCGTAATAGCGCGTTCTGAACCTTGTATCCACAGTCTTGACAAATCCGTATGGTGTCCGTGGACGGTTTCTGCAAATTACACCTCCATACGCAATCGGTTCGAACTTCTTGCTCGGCTCCCCGCAGACGCGAGGCCTTTCAGAAATGGACACCAGCCTCTCGGCTGAGAAGCATTCGGGATCTCCGGTTCGAAAGACCCTGTGCGGCAAGCGATTTCTGCTCCCCCTTACCGGGGCTCAAACGGCGCTTTTTTGAGCGTCCAGGTCGTGCAGGAATGAATCGAGCTTGAGAATCCGAACGAGAGGGTCAAGGGGCGACATTTTCAGGACCTCGATGAACTTTTCGTGGATTTCCGGCCTGAAGGTGGCGCAGCAGTCTTCAAGAATCACCACTCTGAAATCGTAGCTGAAACCGTCCATGGCGCTGAGGTAGACACAGCCCGTGGTGGCGATCCCAACCACGACAATGGTGTCCACTTTCCAGAGCCGAAGGGTCATATCCAGATCCGTTTTGAAGAACGCACTCATTCTTCTCTTTTCGAGGACATGATCTCCAGGCTCCGGTCCCAGCTCCTCAATCACCTCCACACCCGGAGTTCCCCGGATCGCGTGAGGTTTCATCCGACCCGAGAACAACAGGTCTCCCTCCATGAAGCTGTCGTTGGCAAACACGACAGGGATTCCTCTCTGACGACATTCTTTGAGCAGCCGTTGAAGATTGGGAATAATTTTCGTGAACTCGGTTGCCCTTTTTTCCGATAGGTGCATGCCTACATTATCTTTGATCATGTCCACGACAATGAGCGCAGGTTTCACGATTTCTCCTCCCCGGGGCATCAGATTCTTCCCCGGCAATCAGTACTCGTCTCTGAACCGGGGCGTTCGCTTCTCCAGCATGGAAAGGATCCCCTCTTTTGTATCCGCACTCAGATACGATATGGCCTGGTATGCGGCCTGTCTATGAATGGTATCTGAAAGAGTTCCCCTCGTGGCGGCATCGATCGATTCCTTCAACATCCTGATGGGGAAAACGGGCATCGCCTCGATTTTTTTAGCCAGTTCCATCGTTTTGTCCATCAATTGGTTCGGAGGCACCACATGATTGACGAGCCCAATGCGGTGCGCTTCCTCTGCAGGCAAGATATCCCCTGTCATCAGGAGCTCAAAGGTTCGGGCGCGCCCCACCGTTCTTGTGAGAAAAAACTCTGCTCCCAACCCTGGGTGTAGACCGATTTTTGCAAATGTAAATCCCATCACGGCGTTGTCGGCGGCAAGACGCATGTCACAGGCAAGGGCCAGACAAGCTCCGGCACCGATTGCATGTCCATTTATTGCGGCGATGGTCGGGATGGGTAAATCCGCAATACTGAGAAACGACGTGTAAAATTCTATGATGTATTTCCTCACCTCGGTCACATTGGATGCGGTTCTCTCCAACATCCTTTTGAGGTTGCCGCCGGCGCTGAATGCTCTCCCTGCTCCGGTGAGTATGAGAACCTTTGGTTTCGGATCCGACCTTAATTCTGTAATCCTGTATTTGAACTCCTCGGCCATGTCCTCGCTCATGGCATTGAGCTTGTCCGGCTCGTTCAGCGTGAAAAGGCAGATCCTGTCTTTCATCTCTGTTTTTATCAGTGGCTCGTTCATTGAAAAGTCTCCTCCCCTGCATGGGCATGGGATGCCCCTGTGATCCCCGGCAAACTTGCTACGGCGCTCCGACTTGTTTTCTCTCCTCCAATACCCCTTTCAGGACCTTGAGCCCGGCATTCGCCACAGGCATTCCGCCGTAAGTCACCATCTGAAATATGACCTCGGCGATCTCTTCGGGGGTGCACCCAACGTTCAAGCCTGCCCAGATGTGTGCCCTCAATTCCTCGGTTCGCTCCAAAACCGTCAGGGCCGCTATGGCCACCAATTGTCGAGTCCGGTGGGGAATTTTTTCCCGTGCGTAGATCTTCCCCGTAAAGAACATGGAGAGATCTCTGGCCAGGTCCTTGTCAAAGTTTCGCCAGAGACTATAAGCCCCTTCTCCCGGCATCCCGTTAAAATAGAGCGCAGCCGTTTTTTTTGTGGTGTCTTTCAATTTCTCCAGATCGTCACTCATCACCTATCCCCCTTTTGGGTTGGAAATTGCGCCACAGGATCCGAACAAATGGTCCCTTAACCGTTTAGAGGTTCAGGGTTCACCCTTCAAGGTTCCCTTTTTGAAAGAGCCTGGCCAAGTCCAGCGTGTTTATTGAATTGGTGAAGATTTCGCTCACCACGCTGTCTGCCTGGCCCGTGCCCACGATTCTCGCCCGCGTTCCCTTGCCGCTGATCGTCTCCGAGGCCAGAAATTGTCCGTCCTTCATCAGTTTTGCCTCGTATCTCATTTTGAAGATCCAGTTCCGATCCACCAGGTCAAGGAAGAACTCCCCGAGGACGATGAGCAATTTAGGTTTCCCCGGGGTTTGGGTGGTAAGAACTTGAAATCCTTCATTCTGAAGCCTCTTCTGAAATCCCTCCAGGACCATATTGGGGACCTGGAAGACTCCCACTTTGAATCCGGATTCCTGATGTCGGGCCGTAATGAAAGAGAAATGTCCTGAGAAATTGTCAAAGACCTTTTTGGCCTCCTCACTCATGATTTCCTTTGAGGCTCTGGCATCTTCAAATGCGAGAACAACTTCTTTCCCTTTGTACTGCTGTGACGCGGCTGGCAGTTGGTAGAGGACTTCAATGACCTGGATAGAGGCACAGGAAAGGATGCCCAGGCAAACCAAAAAAAAGAACACCGTAGGTTTCTGCCTTCCAAAGACTGCACGAATCTTCTTCATTGTCTATCCTCCTCTCAAAAAGTTACTCCTTAACTCCCCCTTTAAGAACCTGCCGGCCGTTTAGGGGTTCAGAGTTTAAACGAGGCCCATGCGCCGCGCAAGGGATGCGGGAGCGCCTGCGCCAGCGTTCGAGATTTGAAGTGAACGCCCGAACCGCTGAATGATTACAGGACCTGTTTGCCTGGGTGTCGCTTGTGGCGTCTTTGAGGTCTTGTTCCTCTCCATAGCAACCCTTCTTAAACTATCCGATGGACTTTGAAGTCAAGCAAAAGATGTTGTATCGGCAGAACAAAAGGAAGAAAAAAGCCCCGTCGGAAGAGGGTGAAGCTTGGGGCTTCCACCACATGAAAACTGGGGGTGGGCGGTGAGGGGGTGCCGGGCTTTTCTGCCTTCATCGCGAACTCGGCTCCGCTTCGCCATCCCTTCGGCGTGGATTCCCGGAGGCGGGAGGTTGCGCAATCGTGCAGATCTTCACGGATTTAACCGAGGAGAGCCCGCGCCACGATGACTCTTTGTATCTGATTGCTGCCGTCAAAAATCTGAATCATTTTGGCATCCCGCATGGCTCTTTCCACAGGAAAATCCTTCGTGACTCCATACCCGCCCAGGATTTGAACCGCATCGAGGGTGACTTTCATGGCCATATCGGAGGCAAAACACTTGGTTGTGGAGACAAGACGACTCCTCGATGTCCTGTCGGAAGAGGAAGAGTCCATGAAAGTTGTGGTCCGGTAAAGAAGCGACCGGGCCGCCTCTACCTGGATGGACATGTCCGCCAGCATGAATCGAATGGCCTGGAGGTTGGCGATGGAATTCCCGTATTGTACTCTCTGCTTGGCATAGGAGATTGCATAATCCAGGGCTCCCCGGGCCAAACCCACGGCAAGAGCCCCGGGGCCGTATGCCCGGATATCAGCCCCACCGGTCATAAGAATATCCCAACCTTCTCCGCCCCGACCAAGCAGATTTTCCCTGGGCACCGCGGCATCCTCAAAAATGAGTTCGGATAAATCCACAGCCCGCAGCCCCAGCTTATCTTCGTGCTTGCCAGGGGAGAATCCCGGAGTTCCTTTCTCCACCACCAATGCGGATATCCCTTTTTGTCTTTCCCCTTCTCCCGTGCGCACGAACACCAGTATGAAGTCGGCAATCTCGCCGTTGGTGACAAAGATTTTGGTCCCGTTCACCCTGAAGCAGTCCCCGTCCATAACGGCCCTTGTCTGAATGGATGCGGACTCGGATCCGTAATTTGGCTCCGTGAGGGAGAAGGCATTGATCTTGTCCCCTGAGGACATCTGAGTGAAGAAGCGCTCTTTCTGTGCTTCACTTCCCCATTCTTTCAAGATCTGAATGAGCGATTGGGTCACAAAAAAGATCATGGCCGGTGAGGCGTCCACCCGCGCCATCGCCTCCACCGTGACGGCAACAGTGGTGTGATTCGCCCCGATTCCCGAGTATTTCTCAGGCAAGGCCATCTTCAGGAGATCGTTTTCAATGAGAATTCTGATCATCTCGGGAGAAGAACGACCGCGCAGATCCACTTCCTTTGAAAGGGGCGCGATTTTCTCCCGGGCCAACTTGAAGACCATCTCCTGAATCATTTTCTGTTCGTCGGTGAAATCGAACAATCAAGATCCCCTTCTGAGGCAGGTTTTCCAGGAGGAAAGATAGGGGAATTCCGCCTGCGAGGCAAGAAAAAAGAAGGGGACACTGAGCCTTCTTTCTCTTTCGTCCGGTCATGATAAGCAGCCGGGGGAATCCGGATTTTGGAGGGAGGTCAGGTTTTCTCCCCGGTCTCGCCGTGGTGGTGTCGTTGTCCATTGAAAGTGAATATTGCCTTTTTTCCTTCAACTGCAGACTCCAGGTGAACAGGACGATCCCAGAGGTAGAAAATGTGTTCCATGGTCTTTTCTCGATACTCCGGGTCCAGTTCAATTCCCTCGTAGGCATGCATCAAGTAAAGCTCCCTTTTCCCCTTGTAGTCACCATCCTGCACCATGATCGCAGGAATGTCGAAGGTGCTCAGATGAGAGACCAGGTGGCGTTTGACCTGCCGCCAGTCTCTCTCGCTAATGACGTATTTTACTTCACCTCCTTCCTGTCGACCCTCATAGAGGAAGAGTTGCAGGTCCTCAACCAGCTCTTCTGTAAGAAAGTGCTCAATGAAAAACCGATCGCTATAACTCCGTCTTGTCTCGAAAATCTTTTCCCTTCCCTCCCCCAGACCTCGATCCCATGCCTCCTTTTGCGCAGGATCATTGCATTCTTCCCATTCTCTTCCGTATCTGCCCTTATTCCAGCGCTCTTCGATATCCTCGTAAATCCTGAGCCCTACCAGGTAGGGATTCAGCATTCGTGGGCTGCTGGCGAGAACCCGGGAGTTGTAAAGATTGTAGAATCCATGCTCCTCCTCGTTAAGAAGCCCTTCCTTGAACAGCCGTTCCATCATTCTAATGTGCCAAAAGGCAGCCCATCCCTCGTTCATGATTTTGGTTCGTCTCTGGGGCATGAAGTAACGGGATTGATCCCGAATGACCGAAAGGACATCTTTCTCCCATTCCTTCAAGGGCTTGGGGGAATGGTTGATGATGTATAGCAGGAGGTCCCGTTCCGGCTCCGGAGGGGTTTTCCGCCTGAATTCATCTGCTGTGGGCCGTCTTTCGGCCTTGCGGGGGATCAGGTCGTCAAAGGGGCCTGGGATATGATCCGGTCGAGAGGGCGTTGAGAGCCTCTCCCGTTTTTCTTCTTCGCTTTCCTCCCTGATGAAGAAGTCGGGATCAATATTGAGTTGAATGCTCATGGCGGCGTCCATCACCCTCTCCACTTCCACAAAGCTATGCTCCTTTTCGTATTTGTGGAATCGGATCGCAGCCTCCGAGGCGGATGGAAGAATATCTCTTCGGGTCGGCTTGAAATGGAAGTTGTTTTTCATGAAATCATTGTGTGCGTACACATGGGCCATCACCATGACCTGTACGGGGAATGGGTTGGTATTCATCAAGTAGGCGCGACAAGGGTTGGAGTTGAGCACAACCTCATAGGGGATGCCGAACCCGTGCTCGTACTTCGTCCTTTCCGTTTCGTAGTCGCGTCCCAAGGACCAGTGGGAGATGTTCACCGGAAAATGGTAGGCTAAGATCTCCAGCATCTTCCCCGCGGGAATTACATCAAACTCCTGGGGAAAGAAATCAAGGCCGAACTCCCTGCTGATTTCCTGAATTCTGTGGTCAAATTCACGGAGGCGTTTCAATTCGGGATCCATCCTCATCTGTCAAAATCCCCTTTCTTTTCTCAGGAATTCCTTTAGAGCCAGATAGAGATGGGACTTATCCCTGATTACGGCGCCCATGAAAGGGGTGGACCGGCCGGAACCGAGGAAGATTTCGAAGTCTCTGTCACCAACAGGCCGTCTTTCAAGAGTCAATTCCTTGACAAAATTTTCCATGAGATGGGAGGTCATGAATTGATCTGTTTCGATCTCTCCATAGCCCAGCATGTTCACCCCCAATTCCATGAGCCTTCTCGCAGCGGCCACGGTTTTGAGAGGCTGAAAGTCTTCTCCATCGGAGAAATGGAAAGGGTAGATGTTCCACCGGCTCGGATTGTACTCCGTCTCTACGAGTTGAATGGCGAGTTCGTAAGCCGAATGGCAGAACGTCCCTCCGCTTTCCCCTTTGTGAAAGAACTCATTTTCGTCCACCAGCCTTGCTTCTGTGGTGTGGGAGATAAAACGGATCTGCACATGTCGGTACAACTTCCGCAAAAATTCAACGAGCCAGAAGAAAAAGGACCGGGCCAGGTACTTCTTGATGGTTCCCATGCTGCCCGAAACATCCATCATGGCCAGGACCACGGCATTGGACTGATATTCGATGTCCTTCTGGAGGGTTCGATACCTGAGATCCTCACTGTGCAACGGGATAAAGCCCTCAATGTGCTCCAGGAACTCTCTCTCACGGAGGATTTTCTCTGCGTGGCGCATGTCTCCACGGGCTAATGCGAGAGCCTTTCGACAGGCTTCCTCCGGCATGCCCGTCTTTTTCATCAACTCTCCGACGAAACTCGCGGTACGCTTGATGGCCTCCTTCAGGGTTCGCTTCCTGTCCAGATGAGCGGTGATGCCTTTCTTTTCGATGCTGTCGTATTTCCAACCTCTCGGAATGGCAGCCTCGTCAAAGGCCTTTTTCCTCAGGTCGGGAAGCCCCAGGTCTTCGAGCATCATGTCAATGAGTTCCTCGATGTCGATTTCCGTTTCCAGATAGTCGATTCCCGGTTGGTCACCCGGTTGTCCAGGCCTTCCATCGCTTACCGGTTGCCGGCCGATCACGTCGCCTTTCTCCCCCTTTCCCTGGCCCGTCCCGGTGCCACCGGCGCTCTCGCGCCTGAAAACAAAACGGTAACTCTTGAGCCCCCGGATGGGAACTTTTACGATCTGCCCCTTCTTGCGGGTGATGATGGAGGCATCACCGATAATCTCCGCGATATTCCTCTGGATGGATTCCCGAATCTTCTCCCTGTGGCGGGCAGCGTCTCTGAGTCCCCGCTGGGAAAGTCCCCAATCATGTTTGCTTATGGCCATCGCGTTCTCTCTGGAAGCGTTCTTCTCTTCAGGGGTGCCGAGCTCAGGGATTCCAGCACCCTTTCAAACTTCACCGTGCCCGTGCATCTCCACATCCGGGGTAGTATCGAAGGACAGGCCGGTCCGCCTTTCTCCCGATTTCCTATCCCTCTTTTCTGAGCAGATCCCCGACGAAGTGGAGCAGATTTTCAGCGCAAATTGGGCAGTAACCTTTCTCCTGCAAGGCCTCCAGCGCGTTTTGGCGCCGTTCCATGGTCTTGGGGTCCTTTCGGGTCCGATCCGCAATGGTCAGGGAGACCACGTTTTTCAGATCCCCAATGAGTTTTCGCTCAATGGCCTCCTGCAGCGGATTATAGGTTCTAAAGCTGAACTCCTTTCCACGGTCCAGGGCGTCGCTTTTGAAGACAAAAATCCCCTGTCTGAACTCCCTTTTGGCGTTTTCAGAAACGCCGATCATTTCTTCAATGCTCCGCATCAGCTTTTCATCGGCCTCCTGCTCCTCATTGGTCACCGGATCCCTGATTTTCTTCTTCAGGCAGAAGGCTGTGGCGTTTTTCATGTAATTGTCAAAAAGCGCCTGGGCTTGATCCTCATAGGCAAATAGAAATGCTCTGTTTACTTCCTTCTTGGCGATCTCTTTGAACTCGCTTAACACACTGTCCTTTTCCGCGATGAGAAGGTTCAAATATCTCCCCTTCTCCTCGTCAGTGAAACCAATGTGATGTTCGAAATTGGCTCTCAGAGCCCGAATCGCATCGAGTGGATTGACGCAGCCCAGGGACTCCTTTTCCCCGAGCGCAACATTCAGAGCGTTGGCTACGAAGCGCGGACTGATGCCCGACATTCCCTCCGCCTTTTTCCTGCCTTCAAGACGAAGCTGGACAAGGTCGACCTGGTCCTTTTCCTTCTCTGCTAGAGGCTCTCCATTGTAATACTTTGACTTTTTTATCAGATTCGGGCAGATCAGGCTCTCCGTCAGCCGCGTCAGGACGGCGAACTGGGCCACCGTAGTCAGCGTGTAAGGTGCCAGGTGCACATCTTTGAACTCGCTTCGCTCAATGAGCTTTTTGTAGATTTTCTCTTCCTCTTTCACCTTGAGGTTGTAAGGCACGAAGATGGGATACATCCTGTCATGAAGGGCTTCATTTTCCCTGACCGCCTTGAACTTGTCGAACTCCGTCTGGTTGGTGTGGGAGAGAATCACCTCGTCCACATAAATTTGGGGAAAGCCGGGGGCCTTGATCACCTGCTCCTGAGCCAGAGTGATAAGGATATAGTGGAATTTGATATCGCACTTGAGAATCTCCACGTACTCCACCAGCCCGCGGTTGGCGATCTCCAGTTCACCATCGAGGTTGTAAGCTCTCGGGTCCGTCTCGCCGTACTGGGTGATCTTCGATAGATCCACTCGGCCGATCAACTCGGAGATATCCTGGTTTTTCGGGTCCGAAGGCTGGAATGTCCCAATTCCGCAACGGGCCCTTTCGTTGAGCCCGATACGGAGGACGGGGAATTGCTCCCAGAGCACATTTCCCTGGTCATCCCGGTATTCTCCCTTTTCCGTAAGAATGAACCGGCACATGGGGCAGAGATCTCCTTCGATCTTGACCCCGAGGACATCCTCCCATCTGGCCCTCTGGTTTCTCGGAATCAGGTGGAGGGGTTCCTCATGGATAGGACAACCCTTGATGGCAAAAATCGGCGTGGGATCGTCCTCCAGTCCCCGTTTGAGAAGGGATGCGATCGTGGATTTCCCGCTGGAGACCGGACCCACCAGAATGAGGATGCGCTTGCCGGTCTCCGTTCTCCTTGCACCGGCCTTGAAGAACCTCATGATGTCGTGAAGAGGCTCTTCCAGCCCGAAAAGCTCATCCTTGAAAAACTCGTACCTGACCATGTCCTCATAATCGGGAAGTTTGAGCGAGTCCTCGATGCCTTGGGTTCCCCTCTCCATGACCATGTTGTAAGTCCTGCCCGGTGCTAGCTGGGGTATCGCCGGGTTTTCTTTCACCAGCATCAAGTAATCGAGGCACGTCCCTTCCCACTGGGTCTGTCTTCTGTCTTTTCTGGACTCCTCGATGATTTTGCGAAAATATTCCCTAGCCATGTTTGGCGCTCCTTCGTTTCTCCTGAGTGACCACGGTTTGATCCCACGGGAGCGCTGTTAAGGCGGAATAAGAGCTCTTCCTCCATTACAGAGCTCCCGGCCCGCTTAAAACCAGTAGGATCTTCGAGACGAGCGTCAAAAAAGATCCTATAAGCCGCCCCCCCAACGATCAATGACCACTTCTCTGACGGGGATTCACTAAGATCCGGAACTTTTTCTACCTGCGTCTTTCGGCGGTTTGGTCTTTTCCAAATTTCGAAAATCCAGGGATCGCTGTGAGATGAATGGGTGAGATCAGGGAGAAACAGGGCTAGGAGTCCTGCTAGTCGCAAGAGAATGGGAGAAACATCAGACTGCACAACAACGACAATCCACTACCAGGGAAACAAGATTCAATCCGTCGGAGAGATCAAATCTAAGTTTAATACGATTGAAGCAAAAAGCAAGAGGGGAGTACGGATTCTAAAACGCCTCTCAAAATTCTCGGTGCCTAAGGCTCGGAGCCTCCGTTGAACCATGTCCTCCTCGGCAGCCGAGGGCAAGGTGCTTTGCATTCCCTTCCATAGGATTTTGGCAATCCTGATATTTTCCGGTGAAGTGAAAAGGGACCGACCAGGTGAGCGATCACCGCTTCCTGGATCCTTCCGGGTCCTGGTGGTGCATCATCCGCTGACGGGGGGCGGACGACAAAAGCGCGGCAGGGCCTATGCACCCGACCGCGCTAGGTCTCTCTTGGCCCCTTCATAGACGGAGGCCTCCTCCGGTTATCCCTTGTCCAAGGCTTCCTGGCCCGCCTTGATGATCCGGGCAAGTTCAATCACTCGATCAACGAGCATTTGGGCCGAACGTACGCCGTAGTCGTCTTCCAGGACCACGTGGCGTGGTTCCTTCCTGAATTTTCCCTTTCCATCATGGCTTGAAAAGGCGCCTGCCCCAAGCTGATACATCCCCGCCGTAGCCACAATCATTCGCTGGGTGAGGAAGAACAAGTCGATGCCGAACAGGGTGGTCTCCAATCCCCCCCCTCTGAAGAAAGCGATGGCCATGGCACCACCCACCTTGTTTTTCAAAGGCAGCCTGTAAACGTTGCCGTGAACAAAGGCCCTTGTTCTGTCCATCATGTTGGCCAAGACTCCGGATAACCGTCCGAAATGGGCCGGCGAGGCGAGGATGATGCCGTCCGCCCCAAGGAGTTTTGGATAGATCGGCGCCATCTCATCCTCCTGGACGCAGGGCTTGTCTTCCGTCTGATTCCCTATGCACCAGTTACAGTGAATACAACCCTCTATCTTTTTACCGGCCAAGGAAATAAGCTCTACCTCCACATCCTTCTGCTTTCGGGCATGGTTCGTCGCTTCTTCGAGAAGCGCTTCCATGTTGCCGTCCCTCACCCGGCTTCCACAAATGGCAAGCAGTTTCATGAAATCCCTCCTTCGACGCGAACTTTTACCTCCACCGCATCGCTGGCGATCCCCTCCACCCCGGCCGGTTCATCCAAGGGGGTGTTGAAGGAACCGGATGGCGATCCGCCAAGCGGCCGCGCAAGCATAGCAGGACTTGTTGTCCATGTCGAATTTTTTTCAAGATTCACGGAAGTCTAACATGGGGAGCACCCTCCGAACGGTGGAAGGAGGACAAAGCGGTTGCATTCTACCGTGCGCACGTTTGCTGAAGTCGACCTGGCTTGGTTCTGTGAACTGCCTCACGAAAATATTGCGAATCGGAGAGCTTACACGGGATCCGAGGGAACCCGAGGTGGAGGGGGGGTCATTCTATTTTATCTCGTCCACGAGACCATATTCCATCGCCTTCTCCGCGTTGAACCATGTGGTTTTGTTTTCCAGTTCACCCCACGCCTTCTTATCCAGTCTGCTGTTGGTGGCTAGTTTTTCCAGGTAACGATCACGAAGGAGCTCCATGAGGCTGTTTTGAGATCGGATATCCGAAGCGGTTTCTCGCCCTGGCCATTTCCACAAGGATGTCTCATGAACCATAAAAATCGTGCCTGGAGCGGCCTGGCGGTGGTTACAAACCGCAAAAACAGGGACAGCGGCGCTGGCCACAATTCCAGAGGCGTGTGCGGTCACACGAAAGCCTTCCTTCTTCGCACGCTCGATTTCATCGGCCAGAGCAAGCCCGGAAAAAGCATCACCACCCGGAGAATTGATGAAGATATTGAGATTGCGTATGCTTGTACTCTTCTTCAGGACACAGACATCGTTCCAGAGTCTTGATACATCTGAAACGGTCAGCCCTGAAAAGATTTTCACGAAAGCTTCGTCTTTGCAAATAAAGGACATGCTCGAAAGCGCCCCTTCCTGATTTGGGACTTGCATGGACTTCTGGATCTTGTCGCCGTTCTGAAGTTCGACTTTTGCGGGATCCACGGCCTGCACCTTCACGATGACCTCTTGCGGTTGCGTTTGGACTCCGCTCGTGGTGGTGCAGCCCACCATGAGGGCAGCAAGAATGAGTCCGACGAAAATCTTCTTTCGCATGACAGCACCTCGGTTCAAAATTTTGACACCTCTGAAGGAGAAATTCCCCGGGAGGCGTTGGCCTTTTTCCCCTGGCCCGGGCAGCTCCCTGTTTTAGTAGGGCCAAGGCTCGGTCTTGAGCGGCGAGCGTCAACCGTGAACATCTTTTCAGCAAAAACCGTACCAAATGGATCGAATCCCCTGTTTGCTGAGTGCTCGGTCCTGAGTGCCTCCATTCGCAAATACGGTGTCGTATGCCCCCGTCTTGAACGGGAGCAATTGCTCCCTGAGCACTAATTCCTGAGGGAATAAATTCGTCACCGAATTCATGACTCGATGGACTAAGGCAAGGGGAAGAAATCCGGCAGGTCCCCCGGTACTTTCATCTTCCACTGCGGGGGCCTTTTTTCCAGAAAGGATCTCACCCCTTCCCCTGCATCCGGTTGTTTGGCGAGCCAGGACAGGTAGTGGTGATTCACCCTTTCAGCCTTTTCATAATCCATCTCACTGAGGAACCGATACAGCATATGCCTTGTGATGGCCACGCTCACGGGTGCGCAGTTGACGGCGATTTCTTCTGCCAGGGAGCGGGCAGTGGTCATCAGCTTGTCATCCGGAACCACGCGGCTTATGAGCCCGAATTCCAAAGCCTCCTGGGCGTTGACGATGCGGCCCGTGTACATGAGCTCTGCCGCTCGGCTCACACCGACAATTCGAGGCAGAAGCCACGGGCAACCCACCTCCGGAATCATACCCCGTCTCGTGAAAACAACCCCGAGACGCGCGCTTTCGGCTGCGATCCGTATGTCAAAGGGAAGGGTCATGGTCAGTCCTACGCCGATGGCGGGCCCGTTGTAGGCGACGATGACAGGTTTTTTCAAAGAGAAATAGAACTTCAAGCTGGTGAACGTCTGCCTTTCTCCTTTATCCGTCATCCCCTCGCGAATAGATCGATCGAAAGCCTCTTCACCGCTGGATATGTCCTGGCCGGCGCAGAAAGCGCGGCCGGCCCCTGTCATGATGCTGACCCTGATGTTCGGATCGTCTTCCACCTTTTTGAGAGCGTCAAAGATTTCGCTTCCCATGGTAGGCGTGTATGCGTTGAGCCTCTCCTTCCTGTTCAGAGTGATGATGGCGATTTGCCTCGACCGGTCGAACAAAATCTCTTTGTAACTCATGTGAACCTCCCTTTCATGTGGGTTTTCCTTCACGACGAAACGAGCCAAGGAACAGAACCACGAGCATTCCATAAGGAATTGTGGCGATGGGCCCACTGACATGGATACGACAAGAGGACCGCACCGGCCAGGCGCTTCATGGACGTCGGGGCTTCGGGGGGGCCGTTTAGCCGGTTAGACAAGGTGACTGGCCTAAAGCCCTTTTGGCTTGAAAGCAATTGAGGGCCCTACACGAGCCAGGTAACGAAATCCCTCAATCTCTTTTGCTGCTCCCCTGCTGGCCTCCCAATCGCTCATGGCGCCAAACTCCAGGGCATGCAAGGGACAGGCGGCAACGCAAATGGGCGCTTTTCCTTCCTGGAGCCGGTCGAGACAGCCGTCACATTTTTCCATCTTCGCACCGGCCTCTTCCAGGAATTTTGGGGCATCGTACGGACAGGCTTGCATGCAAGGAGCCCCGCATTCTTCCTTGCCAACGCACCTTACCGGATCCACAATGACGATCCCGTCCTCTGGCCGCTTGTATATCGCCCGGACGGGACAGATCCTTATGCAGGGCGGATTTTGGCAGTGGAAACAGGAAAGGAACAGCCACCGAACATGCACTTCGGGGAATTTCCCTCCTTCTTTCTCTAAAATGGTGATGTAGTCCAGCGCATCATCGCTTTCGTTGTGCCACTGCCTGCAGGCGAGAACGCATGCCTGGCAGCCCGAACATCTTGTCTGATAAAAGAAAAATCCTAGCTGCAATTTGAACCTCCGGACGCTTTTCAGATCCTTTTCACATCAACGTCGCTTGAATTACTGATAAAAGCTCCTCCCGGGGAATGTCTGTCCTCAATCAGCACATTGGGGTTCCCTCCCCGGTCCACGCTCTTTTCATCAGGGCTGTACCAAGCCCCCTCGCCAATACCGACCACGCCTGGCATGATTCTCTCGGTTATGGTCGCTGGAATCCTCACTTCCCCCAAATCGTTGAACACCCGGACTATGCTTCCATCTTCTATCTGTCGCCTTGCGGCGTCTTCGCTGTTGATCCAAACCGTCTGGGGTTCCAGCCTTTTTAGCCAGCTCACATTGTCGAAGCAGGAATGGGCCCTCACCCGGGAATGGAAGCTAATCAGCTGAAGGGGGTATCTGCTGGACCTATGCTCCATGTACTTGGGAATCGCCGGAAGGTCAGGCCTTTTGATCTCGGCGATTTTCGAAGACAGGATCTCGATCTTGCCGGAGGGGGTGGGGAAAGGGGCCGCATCAGGGTGTTGGATCTGCTCTCTGAGCGAGATCACCGGCTTGTCCAGGGGAATTCTCCACACGCCTTCCTGCTTGAACCTGTCAAAGTCCTGTATGTCTCTTCGCATGTCCGCCTCTGTTTCCACTAAATGCCTCTGCCACTCTTGCGGGGTCTTCTCCGAATAGTCGCTGATTCCGAGCCGTTGGGCCAGTTCACAGCAAATCTCCAGGTCGGATTTGGTTTGTGGCAGATCGTCGATGGCCTTGTTGACACAGAGGTAATAGGCCCCTCCGTACCAAGGTCTCATCAGGTCGTTCCTTGCCCAGTGGGTGTTGACGGGCAAAAGGATGTCGGCATACCTGGCTGTGGGAGTCATGAATTGTTCATGGACGATAATGGACTCAAGCCTGCGGAGAGCCTCCAGCCCCTTGTTGGTGTTCAAACACTGATTTAAGGGGTTCATGGCTGCTACATATAAGAGCTTGATGTCGTCAGGGTATCCTCCGGCCTTGCCTTCAAGGATTGCATCCCAGACCCTTGCCCAGTGAACCCTGGTTCTGTTTCGGAGAGTAACGTCGAGACTGCCTTTGAGCCCTGGAGAGCGTGCTTCTCTGGGATTCCTGCCGGGCGGTATGGCGGGACCGCCATGGGTTGCGATGCCTGCCACACGGTCAAACCCTGCAGCGCTCCCGCCGGAGATCCCCACATTTCCCGTGATTGTTGCCAGGGTGGCCGCCGCCCGATGAAACTGCTCACCGAAAGCTGTTCTGCCCGGACCGAATCCCGTAATGAGCGCAGCGGGCTTGGTCTTCCCATATTCCCTCGCCAGATCCCTGATGGTCTCGGCAGGGACACCGGTAATCTTCTCGGCCCACTCCGGTGTCTTGGGGACAGAATCCTCCTCGCCCATCACGTACCTTTCGAAATCCTGAAATCCCACAGCATAACGCTCGATGAACCGATAGTCATGTAGCCCCTCTCTTATCATCACGTACGCCATGCTAATGAGCATCGCGGCGTCCGTGCCCGGTCTGATAGGAATCCATTTGTCTGCAAGCAGCGCGATTGACCGGTTATGCCTGGGGTCCACACCGATGATTCTCGCACCGGCTTCTCTTGCTCTGATCAATTGGAAACTCGTATTGGTGCTGAAAATTGTCTCCACTGGATTCCATCCCCACATGATGATCAAGCGAGAGTTGACCAGGTCATCGCGGGAGTTTCCGGTTTCCAGCGTCCCATAGGTCGCCCTGGAAGCGAACACATACCCTTCTGCAGAAGGTCCTCCCCAACAGGTGACACAACCGCCGAACATGTTCAGCAGCCGCAAGACTGCCAAGTCCCCCTGGATTCCCCCAGGACTACCGCTCAGATTTGTGAGCAAGATGGCGTCAGGTCCGTAAGTGTCCCTTATCCGCCGCAACTCTGAGGCAACCATGTCCAGAGCTTCATCCCATCTGATCGCAGCAAAACGTGCCTCCCCCCTTGCCCCAACCCGCTTCATCGGCTGCCGCAGTCTATCTTCCGCATAGACTCGCTGCCTGTAAGCGTATCCCCTTACGCAGGCTCTCACATGATCGTCGGGCTCCATGCGGACCACCCTTCCGGCCTTGATGTGCAACTTGTAAGGGCACCTGCCTCCGCAGTCGTGACAACCCCCTGTTGGGATCACGCAACGCTTCATATCCTCTTCATTTCTCCTCTCCCCTGACATGTCATGCTCCTCCCTCGCCGGCGCTCGCATTCGACCTGGTTCCTCTTCAAACTATGGCACGCGGTACCCGGCGCTGTCAAGATCTCCAAAGCCACATGGTGGAGGGAAATGAGATGCACTTGCCCCACTCATTTGGACCTCACCGTTATTCCTTTTCATGGTTGCCCAGCTTCCACTAAACCCCTTCGTCCCTTGACAGTCCCACTATGAGCATCTAATATGGCTGCTTCATCAAGGGCCGATCCCGGTTCACCCTGCCGTGCAAAGTCATTGGGATCGGTTGCACTGGCAACTTCAACAGGAGGGAATCATGGATTACAGCCGCTATCGATTCATCAAGGTGGAGAAGGAGGGCAAGGTGGCGATTTTTACCCTGAACCGTCCGGATGCTCTCAACGCCATCAGTCTGGAGCTTCATGAGGAACTGGAGAACATTTTCGGCGATGTGGCCCGGGACGAGGAAGTGAACGCCGTTGTCCTTACCGGTGCAGGCCGGGCGTTCAGCGCCGGAGGCGACGTGAAGGGAATGGGCACGCCGCCGGAAGAGCGTATCAGGAGATCACCCATCAGGTATGCCAGGCGCCTCATTCACAACCTGCTTGACGTGGAGCAGCCGATCATCGCGGCCCTCAATGGACATGCCATGGGCCTGGGGGCCACCATCGCCCTGTTTTGCGACATCATCATCGCTTCAGAAACGGCCAAGATCGCAGATCCACATGTGAAGGTGGGCCTGGTGGCAGGAGACGGAGGGGCCGTCATCTGGCCACTCCTTTGCGGATTGGCAAAAGCCAAGGAGTACCTCATGACCGGCGACCCCCTGAGTGCGGTGGAGGCGGAACGCATCGGCCTGATCAATCATGTTGTGGCCCCCGACCAGGTGATGCCGAAGGCTTTGGAACTTGCCCACCGGCTGGCAAACGGTCCCATCAAGGCGATCTGCTGGACAAAGCTGGCCTGCAACAAACGCCTGCGTGATGAGGTGAATTTGGTGCTGGAAGCGGGGCTTGCAGTGGAAACCGTTTCCATGTTCACGGAGGACCATCGGGAAGCAACACGGGCATTTGCCGAAAAGAGGAGCCCTGTGTTCAAAGGATATTGAAGGGAGCATCCGCTATAGATTGAGAAGTCAGGCCGCTTGCGGTGCCGCGCAGTTTGCCTTGCTGTCTCTCCAAAAGAGAAGCCGGAGCGCGTCGCCCGTGGACCACGTCGGGTCCTATTGGGAAGGCATGGTCGCGCCTCGCCTGTGAGTGATCCCTATCCGCCCCGGCGGCTCTTATCGCGCTCTTCGCTGGTCGAGTTCCGGGGATGTGGGAGTCACGACCAGATTTTTAAATCAACGTGGTTTTTCAAAGGAGGGCGGGATGAAGGAGAGAAGGATAATTGAAGAGATGACATGGATGGAATTTGAGGAAGTGAAAAAGAGAATCGACACGGTTCTCATTCCTGTGGGCTCAGTGGAAATGGAGGGCCCTCACCTTCCCATGGGGGTCGATTCCATCGCGGCAATGGAAGTGGCAAGAAGGGTTGCGCAGAAGACCGAGGTCATGGTGGCGCCTCTGGTTTCCGTCACCTATTCCGACTGGCACATGGGATTCCCGGGAACGCTCACTCTGAGCCTATCCACGGTAACCCAGATCCTCAGAGAAATCTGCGGATGCCTTATCGAGCATGGCTTCAGGCGGATCATTTTTATCAACTCCCATGTGGGAAATAACCCTCCCATTTTGGAGATCGGCAATGAACTGGCGAGGGAGTCCTTGGCGCGGGTGGGGATGGTGAACCTCTGGGAGGTTGCCAATCAAATGGGAAAGGATGTAGACGAGCTCGAAGAGAAGAGGTTCCTGCATGCCGGTGAGATCATGACTTCTGTGATCCTGGCCTTGAAACCCGAGCTGGTGGATATGAAGAAAGCGAAAAGGGAGTTTCTCAGGTCTCCCATCGACAGCTTCGCCCAGAAGGGGAGCTCTCAGATCGAGTACAAGGGGTTACCGGCCCATGTCTATTATCTTTCCAGGGAGTTGACTCAATCCGGTGCCATGGGAGACCCGACGGCGGCCACCAGGGAAAAGGGCGAAATCATCGTCTCTCGCTGGGTAAGTTTTATCGGAGACTTTGTTGAGGAGTTCAAGAAACTTCCCGTGACGCCGTGACTCCTGAATGCCGGCGAATGTCAGGTTCCCCTTGCCCCCCATGGGGGGCGGAACCCGAGACCTGTGTACCTCCACATGGGAGTCGCGTTCCTCACGCCTTTGTTCAAGGTCGCCGGGATAAGAGGATCTTCCGACGAGAGCATAGGACCGGGGTCCCGGAGGGACCCCGGAATGCCACTTCATGACCCCGTATATTGTTTCGGCTTCGGAAGGTTTTCGATGTCCTTCAGGGCCCTTCTGATTTCCTCATCCGGCAAAGTGTAATCCGTTAACTGCCCGGAAAGGTAGGCCTCGTACGCGGACATATCCACGAGTCCGTGACCGCTCCAGTTGAAGAGGATGGTCTTTTCCTTCCCTTCTTCCTTCGCTTTGAGGGCCTCTCGGATGACAAGGGCTACAGCGTGGTTCGTCTCAGGAGCGCTGATGAAACCCTCGGTCCTGGCAAAGGTAATCCCCGCCCGGAAGGTCTCGAGCTGGTGCACTGCCTCCGCTCGAATCAGGTTGTCGAGGAGGAGCTGGCTCAGAATGGGCGCCATGCCGTGGTATCGGAGCCCGCCGGCGTGGATGGGCGCGGGGACGAAGGTGTGACCCAGGGTGTGCATGGCGACGAGCGGGGCCATATGAGCCGTATCGCCAAAATCGTAGGCAAAAGGCCCGCGGGTCATGGTGGGGCAGGAGGTGGGCTCCACGGCGATGATGTCGATCTGCTTGCCGTGGATCTTGTCCCGGACGAAGGGGAGGCAAATACCCGCAAAATTGCTTCCACCCCCGGCGCAGCCAATGATCACATCCGGGTAGTCGCCGGCCATGGCCATTTGTTTCTGGCATTCCAGGCCATTGATCGTTTGATGGAGCAACACGTGATTGAGCACACTCCCCAGTGAATACTTGCTGTTTTCCCCTGTGACGGCGGCCTCAATGGCCTCACTGATGGCGATTCCGAGGCTGCCGGGGGAATCCGGATTCTTCTCCAGTATCTGCTTGCCCGCGTTGGTTTCCGTGCTGGGACTGGGTACGCAGGAGGCGCCCCAGGTTTCCATCATGATGCGCCGGTAAGGTTTTTGCTGAAAGCTCACCTTCACCATATAAACCCTGCACTCCAGACCGAAAAGGGCACAGGAAAAAGCAAGAGCACTTCCCCACTGGCCCGCGCCGGTCTCTGTGGTGATGCGCTTCGTCCCCGAAATCTTGTTGTAAAAGGCTTGTGGAATGGCGGTATTCGGCTTGTGGCTGCCGGCCGGACTGACCCCCTCGTTTTTGAAGTAAATCCTTGCAGGGGTCTCAAGGTATTCCTCGAGTCCGTAAGCCCTATAGAGGGGAGTGGGACGATAGAGCAAGTATTTTTCCTGCACCTCTTCGGGAATATCAATCGTATTTTCCTGACTCACTTCCTGCATGATCAGAGGCATAGGGAAGATGGGGGCCAGATCGTCGGGGCCGACAGGTTGACCGGTCCCCGGGTGAAGGGCGGGTTCCAGGGGTGTGGGTAAATCCGGAAGGATGTTATACCATTGGCGCGGCAGTTCTGACTCGGGCAATAAGATCTTTTTCGCTTTCATGTTTTCTCCTTTCTTTATTTGTTTCCTCAGACAGTGACAAACGCACCCTCGCCTGTCGAAGAGCCTGGCCCCCAAGGTGACAGGAAAGAGCGATCCAAACGAAAAAGGCCGTGGGGTTCTTGCCCCACGGCCTTTGAATCACGAGGATCACAAAAAAACCGCAGGGACTTGAGGAGATGGCCCCACGGTTCTTTGTGCAGAAGGTGTTACAGTGGCGGCCGCACCTCCTCCGAAGAGCTGCGCCACCACCATACTCTTATCCTCTGGACAATCAAATGAACAGTTTCGCCGAACATGGCACACTATCTAAAACACGCACCTTCAGAATGTCAAGAAAAAAACGTAGGCGATCATGGGGTAGATGCGTCTAAATCAACTGGAGGGGTGATGTGGGCTTTTCTTCAGTTCCGAGGCTTCCGGGCGGCCCATTGGAAAAACCCGAGGGAAGCCGATGGTCAGAGCAATTTTCGGAGTTCCTGCTTCAGCACTTTTCCCACAAGGGATTTGGGCAATGCGTCAACGAATTTCACCCGCGAGGGGCATTTAAACTTGGTCATCCTGGAATGGGCATAAGCGATCACGTCCTGGGTACAAAGCTCCTGGCCGGGCTTTACCACCACAAAGGCCATCACCTCCTCCCCGTATTTTTTATCCGGTATGCCGATGACCGATACTTCTTGGATTGAAGGATGCTCCTCCAGATACCCTTCGATTTCGCTTGGATAGAGGTTGTACCCTCCCTTGATGATCATGTCCTTGATGCGGTCCGTGATGTAGAGGTAGTTCTCCTCATCGAGATACCCCACGTCCCCGGTGTGGAGCCAGCCGCCTCGAAGGGCGTCGGCGGTCGCTTCCGGATCTTTATAATATCCTTTCATCACGTTGGGGCCTCTCACCACGATTTCTCCCTGCTCATGGGGCCGGAGCTCCTGGTCCCTGGCGTCGAAAATTTTCACCTCAACCCCGGGCAAGGGTGTACCGCAGGCGCCGTTCTTTAAAGGCATACTGGGTCGGCACAGGGCCACGGCGGGGGAAGCCTCCGTGAGGCCGTACCCTTCATACATCTGACATTTGAACTTGGTGGTGAAGGCTCTGTAAAGCTCTGCCGTGACCGGTGCGGCGCTGATGGTACACCGTTGCAGGGAACTGGTGTCGTATTTATCCGCAGTCGGATGATTCAGAAGCACTTGGTACATGGTTGGCACCCCAATGAAATTATTGACCCGGTATTTTTCTATGAGGCGGAAAATCTCCTCCGGATCGAACCAGCGCATCAGTACGCCAAAGGATTTTTCATGGGGTGACAGGTTCCCCGCATTCATGGCCACAACGCCGAAGGAATGGGCAAGGGGAAGGCAGAGAAGAGAGACGGCGGGTTTCTTCCATTCGTTGGCTTCCCATGCTGCAACCGCATTGGTGTAAAGGTTGTTGTGGGTCAGCATAACACCCTTCGGCCTTCCCGTGGTACCGGAGGTGTAAATCATCACGGCCAGCTCGTCCTCGTCCATCTCCTCCGCTTCCTCCAGTTTCGAGTTCCTATGGACAAGCCCATGAAAATCCGCGTAATCGCCCTGGTTCACCCCTCCGAGGACGATGACTTTTTCTATGGCGTCGACGCCCTGCTTTGCCCGATCGATTTTAGGGAGAAGATCCTGGCTCGTGATGACGGCCTTGGCATCGGAGTGGCGGAGAACGTAGCGCGTTTCTTCCTCACCCAGGAGGAACATGATGGGAACGATCACGGCTCCGATTCTCCATATCGCTCCAAAAATGGGCCAGACTTCGGGGGAATTCGGAAGAGAAACCACTACATGATCCCCCCGACGAATACCCAGTGTCTTGAGACCGCGCGCGAGCTTTTTACCCATTTCGTGCAACTGGACATTGGTGAATTCTTTGCCCTCGTAGACGAGTGCCAGTTTTTCTCCCATATTTTTGACGTTCTGTTCGCCCAAGCTAACCAGGTTCATACATCCCTTTCTTTATGTGCGGACATCAGCAGGTGCTGCCAGGCCTCCGAGTGGACAAGTAAACGGGTCCGGCGGAAGCGTGGTGCGGAACCACGCCACCACCATCAAATTCCGGATAAAGGATTATCCGGCACGGGGGGCGCAGTATGGGTAAAATCCCATAACATGTCAAGATGAAAGACACAAGAGATCTTTGGATGAAAAGTGTTGAAATCGATAAATTGAGAGGCTATGGTTTGGGATGGGGAAAGAAAGACGACAGGTTCGCCGGACGAAAACATGCTTCGAGGAGGACAGAGATGGAAGTGGAAGAAATCTGGAGACGCTTTCAGAAACACATGGGATACACGGACGAGGAGATGGAGATTTTTAAGTCCGATCCCCACAGGGTTAAAATGGTGACCGAGACGCCGGATTTCATCAAGTGTCGGGTCGTGGCCGAGGTGATTGAGTCCCATGGCTGCCACAGCCAACACAGAGTGGGGGATAAGTTCATTTTGACACCCGGAGGGCAGCTCATCGCCGATCAGTGTCCACCAAGGATATGCCTGTCGGCTTTGGCAGCGATCAGCAGACTCATGCCTGCGATTTCCGAGAGGCTTGTGAGCAAGTCAGATCCCGATTTGGAGCGCGTCGACGTCGTGGACTGCCCGGATGTGGGTCTCCACCAGGGGGGATGGGGAAAAGTTCTCATGAAGGTATACCTGGAAAGAGAGTAAATTCTTGCGGGGTGATTCCACGCTCGTTTGGATGCCGCGAAATGAGGTTTTTTTCCTTCGGTGGATGGGCGCACTGGTTGAGTCTCTTCCCAAATGAGGGGTTTCACCCTGCCCCCCAGCTCGGTCCCTATTTTTCCATGAACTTATTCTCCTTGAATTCCCCGGCCTGCTGGGTGCCGTCCGGATGAAGAAGGGTTCCCTGTCCGTGAAATTTGTGGTTGTGGAAGGCTCCCTCGTATCTCATGCCGTCCGGTGAGGTGAGCACTCCCTGCCCGTGAAATTTATTGTCCTTAAATTCGCCTACATACTCCTTCCCGTCGGGATAGATGAGCTTCCCCTGCCCATGGAACTTATTCTCTTTGTATTCGCCCTCGTACACTGTGCCGTCGGGATAGATCGTTGAACCTTTTCCATGGCTCTTACCATCCTTGAATTCCCCCTCGTACTTGGTTCCGTCGGGGTAGGTCAGGTTTCCATGCCCGCTAAACTTGCTATTCTCAAACCCCCCTGCATACTTGGTCCCGTCCGGATAAGAAATGGTGCCGTAACCGTCGAGCTCACCCTCTTTGAATTCCCCCTCGTAGGTGGTCTTGTCCGGGTAGGTCAACGTACCGTTCCCGTTGAACTTGCCGTTGCGGAATCGTCCCTCATATTTGGTCCCATCCCGCAAACTCAGACTTCCGTGTCCGTTCTTACAATCCCCTTTCAGGCAGCCTGCCGTCGACATACCCGGTAAAAGAAAAAGAACCAGAATTAGCGCGGGGAAAAAAGCTTTCATATTTTCACCTCTATATCCATGGTCGTTTTGCATGAAACCACTATTATTTTACCAGATCTCGCAGGGTCCTTGAAATCAAAATCTGCCTTTTCCGTTCTCGTTCACCGCTGCCAGTGTCCCCTTCAGGGATGGAAAACTGACGGACGGAGTGGGTAAAAAGGGCGAGCGAACACTCCCGGGACGCTTGTTTCTGGATCGGCATGGTCTCCGGGGTCCATGAAAAAGGGCAAACGGCTGGACAAAGAAGAAAGAAGACAGTATGTAAAAGAAAAAATTTTTTTCATGTTTTCATCTGGAGGTGATTTGAATGGCGAGGCCGTTGGAAGGGATCAAGGTTCTGGATTTTGGCAGGGTTATTGCCAGCGCTTACTGTGGAACGCTGCTGGCGGATATGGGAGCCGAGGTGATCAAGGTGGATCGCCCCGGTGGGGAATTCGATCGAGGATTGGGACCGTTTGCACCCAACGGAGAGTCGATTGTTTACAGCATCATCACTCCCAGGAACAAGAAGTCCATCACCCTCAACACACGTCACCCGAAGGGTGGAGCAATTCTGGAGGCGTTGACGAAACGTTCGGACATTGTCATTTCAGGGTTCACCCGGCAGGGAAATCAGTTGATGGGCCTGGAATATGATCAACTCAAGAGGATCAATCCCAGGATTATCCTGGTCGCGATTTCCGGGTTCGGACAGGATGGTCCCTATGCCGACCGAACTTCATTCGACTCCATCGTTCAGGCGGAATCCGGGGCCATGAGTTATACCGGATTTCCTGGAAGCCCTCCCACACGGGCCGCGGCCCCGTTTGCTGATTTTGGGACCGCGATACTGGGGGCTTACGGGGCCATGCTGGCTCTGTTTCATCGAGAACGAACCGGTGCCGGGCAGATGGTGGACGTTTCTCTCATGGACACGGCGGTAACCTTCGTGGCAGGCATGGGAGTCATGGCGGAGTATACCCTGTTCAAACATCTACGGCCACAGATCGGTAATCACAGTTTTTACAACTTCACGGACTCTTTCCAGACCAGAGACGGCTGGATCATGATCAGTGTCATAGGTGAGGGCATATGGAGAAGATTCATCAAGGTCCTGGGACGGTCGGATTTGCTCGAGGACGCCAGGTTCGGTGACGACGGTCTCAGGTACGAAAATCGCCATGTCATCGGCCCCATCGTGAGCGAGTGGATGGCTCAGCGCAACACGGCCGAAGTGATTGAGCTTTTGGAAAGGGCAAGAGTTCCCTGCGGCAAGGTGAACAACGCCCGGGAGGTACTCGAAGATCCACAGGTGAAATTCAGAGAGATGATCGCGCATGTGGATCAGGCCGGGCTGGGAAGGGTCTCGGTTCCGGGTATTCCGGTGAAGCTTTCAGGGACTCCGGGCGGGATTGATACCCCTGCGGCTCCGTTGGGGGCGCACAACAGGGAGATTTATTCTCAGGTGCTGAAATATTCGGAAGATGAACTGGAGAAGCTCGAGCGGGAAGGGGTGATTTAAATAAAGCTCCTTCGCTTCCACCCAGGGGCTCCGTAGGCGAGATTCCAAGGTGATCCCGGGCAACAGCGTATCGTGTTCAAGAGGAGGATACGGCGGAAAGGATCACTGTACGCTCTTTGTTTTGTCCCTGACCGAGAGCACGTATGCCGTGTTGATGATCAAATCCCCTTCTTCCCTGCAAAGGTAGACGAACTGGGGTGAGAAATTGATGAAGTCGCTGAGCCTGGATCTCTCCGGAGGCATTTCCAAAAGAAAACTCCCTGTCAGACTCCCGCCGTCGATCAGCTGAATCTGGACGGGAGCCTCCGGCGAGAGGAGGGTCTCCTCAATCAGATCCCGCTCCGGCAATTGAAGATACATCACCCTGTTTTTGTTGATAAGGAGAATCTCATCGGCTTGGATATCCTCGACAGGAATGAGGTTTATTTTCGAGTTCAATATATCGAGGATGATCTCCCTGCCGGAGTGATCCTGAGCAAACCGGCGCAGAAAGAAGTGCACGTCCAACTTCCATCCGTCGGGTCCGTGGATGGTGGCCCTACGCTTGAGTTTGTCGATCTTCACCTTCTTCTCCTTCCTCCAGCGCTTCTAGTGACGATACCCTGCCGGTAAAAAGCCTTTTGTCGGTCGCTTTCTCGTAGGCGGACTCTGCCGTAATTTTTCCCTCCTTGACCAGCTTCACGAGAGCCTGATCCATGGTCTGCATGCCCTCGGTGGTCCTGGTCTGAACGAGAGAGGGAATCTGGGAAACCTTCCCTTCGCGAATCAAATTGCCCAGAGCGGGAGAGCCCAGGAGAATTTCATTGGCCGCGCAACGTTGCCTGCCATCGCGAGTCGGCAGCAACTGCTGCGCAACGACAGCCACCAGTGAGTCTGCCAGCATGGACCGAACTTGCCCCTGTTGCTCGGCTGGAAAGGCGTCGATAATTCGATCGATGGTCTTTGCGGCACTGTTGGTATGGATTGTGCCGAATACGAGAATTCCCAGGGAAGCACAACTCAAAGCCAGGGATATGGTCTCCAGGTCACGCATCTCGCCCACCAGGATGATGTCCGGGTCCTCCCTTGAGGCGACTCTCAAGGCGCTGGCAAAGCTGTGGGTGTGAACCCCCACCTCTCGCTGTGTAATCAAGCATCGTATATTGGTATGGACGAATTCGATGGGATCCTCGATGGTGATGATATGGGCGTTTCTCGTTTTATTGATATAATCAATGATGGCCGCCAAAGTGGTTGACTTGCCGCTCCCGGTGGGACCTGTCACGACGACGAGACCTCTTCGGAATCCGGCGATTTTTTTCAGGGTGGGTGGAAGGTTAAGGTCATCGATGGTGAGAATGTCAGTAGGGATCAATCTGAAAACCGCCCCCATGCCCCGCTGGGTGAAGAGGAGATTGCAGCGAAAACGACCAACGCCGTCAAGTTGATAGGCGAGGTCCAGATCTCTTTCTTTTTCCAACCGCTTAAGCTCCTCCTCGGTGAGGATGTCGCAAAGGAGGCTTCTGCTTGACTCCGGGGTGAGCGCGGGTTTCTCTGTCCTGACGATTTCCCCTCTTATGCGGAGACAGGGGGGCAGTCCTACGAACAGATGCAGATCGCTCGCACCCCTCTCTTTCATCTCCCGAAATAATTCGTCAACGGCTCTCATGTAGTTTCCTCACTGAGTTCCTGACTTTGGAGAAACGACAGAGGCAATGGAGATTCCCTTGTGCCGAGCTCAATCCGCCATCCTTTCCTACTGTGCAGTTGCCGGATTTTTGGTGTCCTTGAACTTGGCAAGGCGCTTCTCACTGACGATATTTTCCATTGCCTGCTCCAGGGTGATTTTGCGTTGCTCCAGAAGTTCCACGATGGAGTCGTCCATCAAACGCATGCCTTCCGCTTTCCCTGTTTGCATCATGCCTGGAATTTGAAAAGTCTTGCCGTCTCGAATCAGATTGCTCATGGATACGGTTGCGATCAGGATTTCTACCGCCACTACCATCCCGTCGTTTCGTACGTTGGGGATCAGCCGTTGCGCGATGACAGCCTTGAGGGAATCGGCCAGCATGGTGCGAATTTGGTTTTGCTCACTGGGCGGGTATGAATCAATGATTCTGTCCACCGTCTTGTGTGCGGTGGATGTGGACATGGTCCCAAGGACAAGGTGCCCTGTTTCAGAGGCGGTCATGGCAAGGGAGATGGTTTCTGGATCCCTGAGCTCGCCTACCATAATGACGTCGGGATCTTCGCGAAGTGCCGCTCTCAAGGCGTTGGAAAAACTTTTGGTGTCTCTGCCCACCTGTCTCTGATTCAGGATGCCCTTTTTGATCGGATGCACGAACTCTATGGGATCCTCTACGGTGATCACATGATGAGACCGGGTTTCGTTCACAAAGTCCACCATGGCCGCGAGTGTTGTGGATTTCCCGTGTCCTGCGGCTCCGGCGACGAGAACAAGCCCCTGATGATGTTCCAGGATTTTTTTTACGACCATCGGCAGTCCCAATTCATCGATGGACGGGACCTTGAAGGGGATGATCCTGAAGATTGCATCCATTCCCCTCCTTTGAAAAAGCAGGTTTCCTCTGAATCGAGCCAGGTTTTCGATTTCATAACAGAAATCCAGTTCGTGCTCGCTTTCAAACTGCTCCCGTTGTTCAGGTGACAGGATCTCGAAGATGAAGGATTTGTTTGTCTCGGCCGTGAGGTCGTCGAATTTGAACCTCCTCAATCTGCCGTGCTGACGGGCAATCGGCGGGTTTCCCGTCGCAAGATGCACGTCGGAGGCGTTAATCTCGACGGCTTTTTTGAGAAAAGTATCTATTTTGGCCATTGCAGGCTCCGCAGCTGGGAGGAACAGATTCCGGCAGCCGAGCGACTCGGCAATCTCCATATCAGTAGAAAGTGAAAAACCTGGTGAGGGCAGGGTCGTCGTTCATCTCCACGGTGAAACTCTCCCTCGCCAGCTTCATGACGGCGACGGAGATGGCCGAGACGGTGTTTAGGCGCCTGTATAAAAGTTTTTCATAATACCAGCAAAGCCGGCTTGAAAAACGTCTGCCCAACCCTCTGTCCACGAGACGACAGTAAACATGCAAGGGATTCAATCGATGTTGGATGTTCGCCCTCATCTCTCCCATGACTCGTTTCATATAAAATGGATGTGGGGAAGCCTTTTCCTCCGTCAAGAAAAGAGGGGTTTAACGGCTTCCATATTCTCCATCTACTCAGTGCAGGGTTTTTTCCCCCTTCTTTAATGATATCGACACCGCGAGTCCGGGACTTGACTCCTTTTTCGTTGTGACCGGGCAAAGAAAAGCCAATGGAAAACATTCGACTCTATTGCTACGACTTTGATAGCCTCCTTCTTCTCTCTTTCTTTTTGTATAAAAGACAGTTCATGTGGGGTGTGCAATGGCGAACTTCCAGGCTGGGCAGAAACCTGCTTTTGAAAGCCATGGCCCGGCATCCATGGGGGAAGTCTTTATCCCATGTGACATAATAATGTTCGCATTTGTGGCAGTCTATCATTCCCGATGCCCTCGCCCTGGGAAGGAGACCAGATCTGTGCTTGTATGAAGGGACCTCGGGGCCCCGTGATCAGTCCCCCCTCGCTTTTAACCATTGGTCCAAATTACGAACGAGAAGATTCAGCCCCTCATAATCTTCTTTTTTCGCAGAGGCACTCAAGGAAATCCCCGCGTCGGACACGTATTGAAAGCCATAAGATTTTCCGGAGCCTTTCAACTGGTGGGCGATTTTCCTGATCTCCGCCATATCCTCTTGTTCGAGGGCCCTGTAAAGAAGATCAATCTTTTTGCGAATATCGAGGAAATACTTCTCTTCGAGCCGCGCAGCCTTCTCCGCGCCGAGCATTTCCCTGAGGTAGCTGCCTGTGGGGGTTGTCCTATCCGGGAGGTCACCAAAAGAATCCAATTTCTAAAATCCTACCTTGCCGCAATTGATTTTAGCCCATGGGGGGAGGGCTCCCGCATGGCAAACTCAGCTTGATTTTTTCATGCAAAATTGGGACCGACCGAGAAGAAAAAAACCAGCAATTTGGGACTTGAGCGCCATCTCCTGGCCGATTATGGTTGGATGCCAACGGTGAAGGGTAGAGGGTGCAGCCATACGGAAGAGACCAATAAGGCAGGAGCGCTGGCAAGTCGTTGCCAAATAGGGAGGAACTTGATATGCTTCAAAAAAGTAGAAAATGATGGGCTTGCCTTGTCTCGTCCCTATGGAGATTGATTTCGCCTCTTTCCCGGGCGAGGGAAGGACATGGAGAAGAAGAGCATGGAAAAGGGTGCAAAAATTTACGTGGCAGGTCACAGGGGTCTCGTGGGTTCGGCAATTGTGCGAAAACTCCGCGAAGAGTGCTTTACCAATTTGCTTTTGCGCACCCATGCCGAGCTTGATCTTACCCGGCAGGGGGAGGTGGAAGCGTTTTTTGAATCGGAAAGACCTGAATACGTGTTCCTGGCGGCGGCCAGAGTCGGTGGCATTCTGGCGAATAACGCCTATCCAGCGGATTTTATCTATCAAAACTTGGCCATACAAACCCATGTGATTCACAGTTCCCACCTGTACGGGGTAAAGAAGCTTCTGTTTCTCGGCAGCTCCTGCATCTATCCGAAGTACAGTCCTCAGCCTATGAAAGAAGAATATTTGCTGGAAGGCCCACTGGAACCCACCAACGAGCCCTATGCGGTAGCCAAGATCGCCGGTCTAAAAATGTGCGAGGCGTATAATCGACAGTTCGGAACATGCTTTATTTCCGTGATGCCAACGAATCTTTACGGGCCCAATGACAACTTTGATCTGGAAACGAGTCATGTCCTTGCTGCATTGATCCGAAAGGTGCATGAAGCGAAAATCAGTGAGTCCCGCAGACCTGTTGTCGTGTGGGGAACGGGAAATCCGCGAAGAGAGTTTCTGTATACGGATGATCTCGCGGATGCCTGCCTCTTTCTCATGAAGCATTATGCTCGGAGCGAGATCGTGAATGTGGGGCATGGAAAGGACATTTCCATAAGAGAACTTGCAGAGCTGGTCAAGAATATAGCAGGGTATGAAGGTGAACTGGTATTCGATCCCTCCAACCCCGATGGTACCCCCAGGAAATTATTGGATGTTTCAAGGCTGGCAAAACTCGGATGGCGTCCAAAAACATCCCTTGAAGAAGGCATCAGAAAGGTTTATGAGTGGTATGTGGGCCATTGCGGGTAACTGCGAGACAAGCGATTCCAGCGAATTTGCCGGTCTCTTTCCTTGAGCGGTAAAAAGGGAAGGGAGTTCATGCGGAAAGGCTGAAATACTTGGGGGTGGTCCCCCGGCCGGGGGTGTATCTTTTCACGAGGTGGTGACGACTGGAGATTCCCTTTAATTGGTGATGAACGCGATTTCTCTGTTTACTGAGAATTTCCTCTATTTCTGCATCCAATGTCTTTATCTTGTGGAGCGTTTTCACGCTGTTTTCAGTGAAGGACTCGATGATTTCTTTTTCCTGATTTATCGAGCAAATTTCTCCTGAAATCGATGTTGTCTTGTGTGCGCGTAGGCGCTGATGCACCGTGTTGAGGTCCCGAATGATGTCTTTCCTTTTCTCGATCTTAACAAGAAGTTGTTTTAAATTGCCCTTTTGAGCAAGCCTCCTGATCAATTCTGTGAGAATCACCAGTTGATCGCACAGGGTGCTTGCCTGTCTGTAATAAAGGATGACTTCGCCTGTTGTCGCCGCTGTCATACGGGTCCTGGTGCGCCGGACTGTATCCGCTCCGACTAAACAGTGATTCCTCGACTGAGTCCGGCCTGAATCGGTGAATCGACATTCTTCAGGCTTCTTACTTCCGGTTTGTTCAATATCTCCTTCCAGGCTTCGTTCAGGGTGCTCAACATGGATATCACCTCATCGATCTTCTGGGTTCCATCCCTTTCGATCTTGGCTCTCACGAGATGTTTTTCCATGAACCAGTACAAGCTTCTCAAGTCTTTTGCAATTTGACCCCCGTCCTCCATGTTCAGTGAATAACTCAATTCCAGAATGATATCGTGGGCACGGTTGATGTAGGTGCCCTTTCCTTCCATATTTCTCTCATGGATGCATTTCTTTGCCATTTTCAGAAAATTAATGGCTCCTTCGTAAAGAAGAACGACGAGTTTTCCCCTATCCGCGGTGGTGATATCCATCTGTTTGTACTGGGATTGTCCGTAAATCTGCATAGGAAACCTCCTTGTTGGTCCAGTCAGAAATTCGGTCTTTTGGATTTCTGTCCTTCCATATTGCTTCTAATTTCGAATTTATAAGCCCGGGGCGGATAGGCCCTCGCACCCCTATTGGGTGCTGATTCAAAGCTGGGTTCCTCCGGTCTTCGATTTTTTACCTGGCACATGATTATTTGTTGGATAGGGTATCCAACATGGATGTCAAAAAGCTTTCTTGCCCTTGTAACTCCCCCAACAAAGTTTCTAGCTGGCTATATCGGGTGTTGAGTCGATTTTCCACCAGGGCCAATCGCCGCTCTTCCCTTTCAATTTTATCGTCAATGCCCTCAATGATCTCTCCATAATTGTGCACTAAAACAGACACGATCCCCGGGCTTGCTTCCGTGTATGCCTCCGTCAGGCTGTCAGTCTCGGCTCGGATCAGTTCCGCAATCCCGTTGGTTTCTCTCGTTTCGTCCATGGTGAAAAGCCTCGAAACCCCTTGGAGATCGTTCGCCACTGCCGTACTCAGGGCGATTTGGTCGATCTCCCACTTCCCGTCCTCGTCCGGATTTGACGCAATCCCGATCTGACCCAGGTGAGTGTAAGTATCCATCCCTCCCGTGAGCCCCGGAACTTGGCTGGAAAGAATGTCGTTCAATCTCTGTTGGACGATTTGAAAGGCGTAATTGCCTATCATAATGCCGTTGTTTTCTCCCTCTCCCTCTTCATCATAGGCGGTCATTGACTTGATATAGTCCAGGACGGAATTGATCGAAGCTACGAAGTCGCCGATTTTTTCCATGATAGCCGCCGTGTCGTTGATGACGGAGATTGTGGCGGTTCCCGTACCTGCAAGGCCCAGGGTGACACCGGTGATCAGGTCGGAGATGCTGTTGGACTCCCGCTGAATGTACTCTGAGCTCTCCTGCGGGTAGCCATCCACCTTGATCATGGCATTCTGTGCACTCTGAATCTCGCTGAAACCGAAACCCGTTGTTCCATCCTTTGCGAAATTGTCCAGGGTATGGCTGATCCCTTCGATGCTGTATGCCGCTCCGGAGTCATTGCCGTATAACTGCAAATGGTAGGCTGTGCTCAGCCCGCTTCCGTCATTGATGATGAGCGCAGTGACTCCCGGATTGTCGGTATCGCTGTTGATCAAATCTCTCAGGCCAGCCAGGGTTGAATTCGCCGGTACGGAAAGGGTTCTGGTAACGCCCCCGTATGTGTAGGAAAACGTTCCGCTCGTTGTCGTTACATAACTGGTCCCTTCGTCCACAAAACCGCTATGGGTCTCCACTTCCACCTGGGCCAACCCGGAGGCGGCCGCAGCCTGAATGGTGGGACTGAAGACGTCCACGGAAAATGTGTCCCCTCCCTGAACGGTTCCCTCCTCGAAGGAGATTTTCAAGCCCTGGGACACGGTAAGATCGGTGTAGGAGGTTGGGGTGACGTTTATTGTTCCGCTGTTCCCTTCCCCATCGGTCCAAGTCACGTCAAAGGCATCCGTGCCCACGGTCTTGGTGCCCCCTTCGGAAATGGTGAAACGGAAGGTTTTACTGGTGCTGCCCACGTAGTTTCCGTCGGAGTTCACAGAGGAGGTTCCACCCCAGGTGCCGTTTACCGGATCATCAATATCCGCGCTGTGAGCGTTCACCGTGAAGGTTCTGCTTCCGCCCTCAAAAATTCCATTGCTGAATTGAATCAGAATTCCATCCTCAATTTCAATGGTGTCGCCGGGAGTATACTCGCTCCCTAGATCAACGGCACCGCTTCCGCCTCCATTGTCTCCGGACCAGCTAATGGTCCAGTTTCCACTGCCAACGATCTGCTCGCTTGCGGGTCCTGTAAAGGTGTATGTCCGGCAACCGCTCGATCCAAGCACAGTCTTATCTTCGGTGAAGGATCCCAGGGTTGAGATGGTTGCCGTGGTGGTAGCGGTGAGATTGCCGGTGTCAGCGGGAGAGATGTCGTTTCGGTGGAAGTTCAGGTTGGTTGGATTCCCCAGGATGGCGATCTCATATTCCGGTCCACCGTTGTTCGCGGTGATGACCAACCGGTAAGGATTCGCGGTTGATCCGTCATGGAGGATCGAAGCGGTTACCGCCTTCTCGCCTGTGTTCTCTGCGTCGTTATTGATCAGGTCTCGAAGGTTTTCCAGAGTGGTGGACGGGTCGAGATTTGCGTCTGCGATGGTAATGGTCCCCTGGGTCCCCACGCCGATGATGAAATCACCTCCCCTGTCCCCGATGGAGGTGGTGTTCGAATCGGGCCATCCCTGGCAGGCCAAGCGATGAGGGACATTGCTGCCCACGATGACCGTGTGGGCGCCGGGCACTGCGGAAGCGGTGTTGGTCACCGTCACGACCTCCTCGTCGCTTGAAGCTGATGTCCTGGAATAGAACTCAGTCTGTGTGTTGATATCCCCTGCTTTGGACTCCAGGATCAGAAGTCGAGAGTCGAGCCCCTGAAGCGCCGTGATTTTATTGGACCACTCTTGCTTCCAGGAGTTAAGACGGTTCACATGGAAGCGCTCCAGCTCCATCAACTCGTCGACCAGGTCGACCCAGTTCGTCTCGGAGGTAAGCCCCGAGTACTGGACGGTTCCCGCAGAACCACTTATGTATGCATCCCCAATAGAAATGGTCATGATGGATCCTCGAACCCCCTGGGGGAACCGAAATCTTCCACCTCTTCTGTTCCCTGCACGGGAAAGCTCGCAGTTGTCATCACGCAAACAGCGTGCCAATTTTTTCAAAGTTCTTTCGTTCTCGGTTTGCCGCCTCATCTGGTGCTGAATGGAAAACATTGAGCCCCCCGGTGGCGTCAAAGCCAGGGAGCTTTTTGCCTGCAACAGGAAAAATCTTCCGACCCTTTTGCGGGTCTCCATACCTCCTTTTTTCACTCACCTGTCCTGCCCCTTATCTAAGGCGGCTTTTCGTCTGTGGTGCGCAAGAGAAAACTTCCCTGGCACAATGGTTGCTTCATGGAACCTCTGTGGCACGAGGGACAATGCCCAGCCGTTCCCCAGGAGTCAGAAATCCATGAAGAGAGCACTAATTACCGGAATTACAGGGCAGGATGGGGCCTATCTGGCGGAGTTCTTATTGGAAAAAGGTTATGAGGTCCATGGGTTAAAGCGCAGGGCGTCGTCCTTCAACACCGCCAGGGTCGACCATCTCTATCAGGATCCACACATGGAAAACCGTCACTTCATCCTTCATTATGGAGACTTGACGGATGCCACCAATCTCATAAGGGTCATTCAGGAGGTCCAGCCCGAGGAGATTTATAATCTGGCGGCTCAGAGCCATGTGGCCGTATCCTTTGAAAGCCCTGAGTACACGGCAAATGCCGACGCACTGGGGACCCTGCGTCTTCTGGAAGCCATCAGAATCCTCGGCCTCGTGGATAGGACGAAATTCTATCAGGCTTCAACTTCGGAGTTGTACGGGAAAGTTCGAGAAGTCCCTCAAAAGGAGACGACACCGTTTTATCCTCGATCCCCTTATGCAGCGGCGAAACTTTACGCTTACTGGATAACGTTGAATTACAGGGAAGCCTACGGCATGCACGCAAGCAACGGGATCCTGTTTAACCATGAGTCGCCTTTCCGCGGCGAGACCTTCGTCACACGAAAGATCACCAGGGCGGCGGCCCGAATCAGCTTGGGTCTGCAAAGCAAGCTCTATTTGGGAAACCTCAACGCCAAACGAGACTGGGGTCACGCAAAGGACTATGTGCGCGCCATGTGGCTCATCGTGCAACAACCCGAACCGGATGACTACGTGATCGCCACGGGTGAGCAGCACTCTGTTCGGGAGTTCTGCGAATTGGTGTTTTCACGGGTAGGCATTCGACTTCGCTGGAAGGGGTGGGGCGCTTATGAGCGCGGAATTGATCGTGACTCCAATCAGTGTGTGATTGAAGTGGATCCACGCTACTTCCGGCCCACTGAGGTGGAAACGCTCCTGGGGGACGGAACCAAGGCACGAGAGGAGCTTGGGTGGACGCCCACGATATCTTTTGAGTCCCTGGTGGAGGAAATGGTTTTCCAGGATCTGGAAGAGGCGAAAAAAGACCAGGTCTGCCTGAACCATGGCTTCAGAACGTTCAACAACTATGAGTGAAGATGCTGCAAGTCTCAATCACCTATCCTGGGAGAAAAACGATGAACTCGAGGGGGCGGGGCCTGTGGCGAAGTTCGAGCAGACAATAATGGATGTGGATGCTATTTTTGCGAAAGCGTTTGATCACCACAAACGGGGGAATCTACAAGAGGCTGCAAAAGGCTATCGTACGGTCTTGTCCTCGAAAGCGGACCATCCAAGTACTCTTCATCTGCTTGGCCTGATCGAATTTGATCGAGAAAATTATGAAGCGGCAATCCCTCTGGTGGAGAAATCCATCAAGCTGGCGCCCAATGAACTCCAGTGGCTCCTCAATTACGGCAAGATCCTGAGAAAAACAGGCAATACCGATTTGGCCGCCACCGCCTACCAGAGCGCGCTTTCTATCTCACCCGGTTGCCTGGAAGCGAAATCTGCCCTGGGAGATCTATCCCTCGAACAGGGCAATCTCTCCCAGGCATTGAAAATGTTCTACGGAATCCTTTCGGATTTCCCGACCGATCCGGAGACGGCAACCAAGTACGCAAGCACCCTCGAGGCGATTGGAAAGCAGGAAGAAGCCAGGAAATTCCGGGTCTGGTTTGAGGAGGTCACAGAGGCTCCGGTCCCCCCAAGGAACAAAAAGGATTTTTCAAAGGATGAGGGTTCATGTCCAAAAAGAGAGACCATATGAGAACGTCCAACGGGAAGAAGAAGCGGGAAAGAGGGGAAACAAGAAAAACAGGAAAAGTGTCCCCCTTGATTTCAGCGGGACTGAGCCTCTTTGGACAGGGCAGGCTCGCAAAGGCGAAAAAGGTGTTTGAAAAAGCCAACAAAATGGCCCCTTTGAATGCGGACGTCTTGTACCATCTGGGCGTCATCGCAAGAGAGCAAGGAAGAATCGATGAATCAAAAAATTACTATGAAAAAGTAATTTCCATAGACCCTGAACATGTCAATTCATATTTCAATTTGGCATGTATACTTTTGGATCAAAAAAAGTATGATGAGGCAATAAAATATTACGAAAAATCTATATCCCTACAACCCGATTGCATAAACGCATATTACAATTTGGGAATTATCGAAGGAATAAAAAATAATCACGAAAAGGCCATTTCCTATTATGAAAAAGTTGTATCAATAGATCCAAACTATACCAATGCATATCACAATATCGGGTGCATTCTGATCAGTCTAAAAAAGTACAATCAGGCCATAGAATTATTTAAAAAAACAGTTTTATTGGATCCGAGCCATTTGGATGGCTTATTCAACCTTGGATATATTTCAATGATCATTGGAAAAAACGAGGAAGCCATTCGATATTATGAAAGCGTTCTGTCTCTGAACCCCAGATATGTCACGGCATACAATAATTTAGGCCTCATCTTTCAGAAAGAGCAGAACCTCGATAAAGCTGCTGAATATTATGAGAGGGCGGTTGCCTTGGATCCCGAATATAGCGATGCCTATTTGAACCTCGGCAATGTTTTTCGGGCCAGGGGAGACTGCGCCAAGGCAACAGAGTACTATGCCAAGTCCCTCGAAATTAAACAAAGCCTCGTCGGTCTCGTGAACCAAACCGGTTTGCAAAAAGAGTTGTGCAACTATGAAGAAGCCTATGATCTAACCTTAAAAGTCCTCGAGTATGAAAACCTCAAGAAATCCGACTTGGCGAGCGCACACGACACCTTCATTCAATTATGTGACTGGGACAAAGCCACGGAGGTCATTGATCGGTTCAGGTCCGCCCCGATGGATCCGGATGGTAGAGACGTTCTCGCAGGCAGTTTCATGGAATTTTGCGGCAATACGGATCTGAGACTCGACGAGATCGCTTGTTTACACAAAGAATGGGGTCGATTGACCGAGCAGGGCGTCATCGCCTTTGAGCACGACAAGAGGATTTTAGAACGCGAGCCGGGAAGAAAACTCAAGATAGGGTATTTGTCCCCGGACCTGAGAGAGCACTCTGTCGGCTATCTCATAAAGGATATCATCACCCATCATAATTCTGAGGAATTTGAAATTTTTTGTTATGGGAATTTTGACGAGAGAAATGGCGATGGTTTCACCCAGGCGATCAAGAACTCTTGCAGGGACTTCAAGTACGTTTTCCATCTCTCAGACCACCAACTGGCTCAAGTGATCTTTCATGATGAAATCGATATATTGATCGAACTTGCGGGACATACCGCCGGCCATCGATTGAGGGCGCTTGCCAAAAAGCCTGCACCAATTCAGATAACCTACCTCGGATACCCGAATACAACAGGTCTGTCTCGAATCGATTACAGAATCTCAGACCGTTTTGCGGAATCTGGACCTGACAAAGACTATCGATATTCTGAAGAACTCATAAGACTTACCAACTGTTTTCTGACTTTCGACGGATTTGGAGATGTCGTCCCCATTGAATGGGAGCAGAAGAGAAAGGGTGAGGTGATTTTTGGATGCTTTAACAATCTTCAAAAGCTGACGCCGCTAGCTATTACTCTATGGTCAAGAATCCTGGAGGCAGTCTACAATAGCCGCTTTCACCTGAAAGCGAAGCAGTTAAATACAAAAATGGTCTGGGAGAACATCGTAAAGGAATTCGGAAAACACGGCGTTCCGGAGCACAGACTCCGTAATCTTGGATACACGCCCACAAGAGAGGAGCATTTACGCCTTTATAATCACATAGATGTAGCCCTTGATACCTTTCCCTATAACGGTACGGTAACGACTCTGGAGGCCTTATGGATGAACGTACCGGTGGTAACGCTCGTTGGCGAAAGCCATGCGCAACGAGTCGGTTACTCCATCCTGAAGAACCTTGACCTGGAGGTACTGGTCGCTCATTCCGAGGACGAATATGTGGCCAAGGCCATAGATTTGGCGACAAATCCCGAAATGGTCTTTGAACTGAAGAGCCGAATGAGGAAGAACCTTCTGGCTTCCCCCATCTGTAATCCCCAGGTAACCACCCGGGAAATTGAGCTGAGGCTGAAGAAGATCTGGATGGAATACGTGAAGGAACAGACAGAGGCTCAGGGTTCAAGCTCCAGGGTCCCGGGTTCGCGGGAGATGGACCGGCGACCACCGGAGAGCCTGAGCCCGACGAAAAATCCGCGTGGCCGGGATGAATCGGGAGGCGTCTCCGGACAGGACGATCCCTTCGGTCATGCCATAACTGCGGCAAGTAAACTGAGGGTCGCCATGGTCAAGCTCAGGGAGGGGGAGTTTCGCCAGGCCATGGAGATCAGCAGAGAGTTGCTCGATCTGGAGGGCATTTCCCCCCTCGCGTGGTACGTGCTGGGGTTGTCCCATTACCGGTTGGGCGAAAACGAGCAGGCCATCGAAGCCCTGGAACATTCCCTGAAATTGGATCCGAAAAACGCCGGCGCATGGAAGGTAGTCGGGGAAATCCACTTGGTGATGGATGAAATCGAACAGGCGAACACCTGCCTAAAAACCATAGCCGAGCTTAAAAACCAAGCAGGGGCCAATCGGCACCTTGCTGCAGGTGCCTGAGAGTATGGAGTTCCATGTTTATTCCCACCAGGATTCTTGACCGCAATGGGCTTCCCGCCAGAACGCCCGACCCCTGTCGGGTCCGGATTTTAAAGAAAGCCTCAGGCGAACCGAACCTGCAGGTGCTCGGGGAAAACGGAAAATGGATCACCTATTACAGCCGGGTGGACGTTTCCCGGGAACTTGAACTCTTTTTGGAGCGGACCAAGCTGCCGGAGGGTCGTCCCATTCTCCTCCTGGGCCTCGGCCTCGGTTATCACCTCCTAGCGCTTTTGAAGAAAACCTCCGATCCGGTGATTGTTGTTGAGCGCAGCAGGGAAATCCTCGAGGCTGCGCTCACCATGGGGTGGCTGACCGAAGCCGTTGAAAAAGAAAATGTTCACCTGGTGACGGGGAAAGATCCTGAACAGGTCCTCGGCGAAATCTCCAGAATTCAGGTCCAATCCGGATTGGAAGATCTTTTTCTGGTGGAGCACCGCCCCTCCGTTCGGGCGTTCTCAAGCTTTTATCAACCCATCGAAGAACGCTTTCAAACGCCAAAAAAGGTCAAAATGGGAAACCGGCTCGCGTACGAGAAATTCAGGAAGGAAAGGTTAAATATCCTTCTCATCAATTCCCAGTATCTTCTGATGGGGGAACTGGTCAATGGGTTGCGAGCCCTCGGGCACAACGTGAGGCCCTTGCTGATTGAAAGGGAAGCTGAAGTGGCCGGCAGTGAGTTCATAGAATCTCTATTGAGGACCCTCCTGGAATTCCAGCCGGATTTCATCCTGACAGTGAATCACCTGGGGTTTGATCGCGAGGGCATCATGACGGCGCTTCTCACGGACCTGAAAATCCCTTTCGCTTCCTGGTACGTGGACAGTCCGACGCTCATCATCGGTCATTACTGCAGAAATGTTTCTCCTTACTGCGCCGTCTTCTTGTGGGACAGGGACTACGTGTCGGAAATGCGGACACTGGGTTTTAGTAGGGTAGAGTATCTGCCTCTTGGCACTGACCCGGCCCTGTTCAGTCCCGTAGCGGCGGAGAAAAACCCCTTAAGGCACCAGGGAAACCGGGTTTCCTTCGTGGGCAATTCCATGGTGAACAAGATCAGGAAACGAATGGAAAAACTGCGCATTGAGATACAGGATCGGCCTTTCATCGAAGATCTGGGAAGGGAATTTGCATGGTCCGGGTCCCGAAATGTAGCTGCCTTTCTAAATCAAGCATCCCACCGGGAAGCTCCCCTTGTTCAGAGCATGGAGAACTCGAAAAGGGTCGATTTCGAAACCCTGATCATGTGGCAGGCAACCCAGAGCTACCGGCTCCAATTCATCAGGATGCTCGAACCCTTCGAGCCCACCATCAGGGGAGACGACGGATGGCGAAATCTTCTGGGAGGGTCCTATCTGATTGGCCCCGAACTTTCCTACTACACGGATCTCAATTTTTTTTACAATGTCTGTCAAATCAATTTCAATGTCACGAGCACACAGATGCGGAACGCTGTGAACCAGAGGGTCTTCGACGTCCCTGCCTCAGGAGGGTTCCTCCTGACTGACTACAAGCTCCAGATGGAGGACCTCCTCAAAATCGGTGACGAGGTCGTCTGCTTCCGGGAAAAAGAGGAGATCCCTGAACTGGTAAAATTCTATTTAAGACAGGGAGGGTTAAGAGAAGAAATCGCAAGACGCGGGAGAAAAAGGGTTTTGAGCGAGCACACCTATGCACACAGGTTACAGAGGTTGTGTAATTTTATGAGGAAGGAGTTTGATGGAGCGTAGCTCCGGTGAGGAGCCGGTCGCCTCGTGCGGCTAAAGCCTGGTGTGCACGGGACCACCTTGTGATCGCTTCCCACCCATGGTACAAAACTTGCTTTTCGAGAGCGAGGAAGTCTCAAAAGGGTCATCGCTGCCACGGCCGCTTTTTGTGGCGGGTGGCTCAGCTCAGGAAGGAGAGAAGCCCATGGAAGTTTTACTGGACAGGCGATCCATTGAAATGGAAGGAGTTCAATTCGAAAACCTGGAGGAGGTGCTCCTCAATGTCATGAAAAATCACGTGGAGCCCGGTAAGATGGTCACGGAAGTGAATCTCAACGGCAGGTGCTATTCCGAAGAACAGCCTCACGATGCCGCGAGGATACCGCTCACCAGTATTCACACGATTGAAATCCATACGGTTGCGGAAATGGAAATGGCAAGGCAGCTCCTCGTAGAAGGCCGTGGACATCTGGAAATTATGCGTCGGGCCTCCAGGAAACTCGCAGAGCTTTTTCGGATCGCGGATGAGGGCGAGGCCAACGAGCAATATGCCGAGTTTGTGGAAAGTCTCCGTCTGTTTCTTAAAATGTTGGGGGGGATCAACCAGATCTTGGACCTGGAACTTCCTTCCGTTCCCTTTGCCGGAGGCACCGTCAAAGACAAAGTGGCCCTTCTCTCGGAGGTGACGGATCAGATGATGGGTTTCCAGGAGCAGGAGGACTGGATCCTCCTCGCTGATCATCTGGAATATCATATGGCCCCCCTCCTGGAAGAGTGGAAAGAGGTTCTCTGGACCCTTTCAAGGAAGGCGGAGGTGAAGGAGAAAGCTTCATAGCCTGGTTCGTTTAAGGAGCAGTCCGACCGGAAGAAGAAATAAAGTAACCGTTCAGGGGATCAGGGTTTACCGTTCAGGGTTACCTTCCTTTCGCTGACCTGTCCTTCTTTGTGAGGCCAGAAACCCTGCAAGTCGGATCTCGGGCCGGCTGCCATGCCTCAAGATCGTCGAACCGTTCCATTCGCATGGACCCTCCCGTCAGAGCCAATGCGTCAACGGTCCAGATTCGAGGTAAACCATCATCCCCAACCTTGAACCCTGAACCCCTGAATCGCTGAACGGTTGCGAAATAAAAGGGGAAGCATTTCTGCTTCCCCTTTTCGCTCTAAACCCCGGCGGCTTGCAGCCTGAGGTTTCTCTTAATCCTAGAGGAGCTGGAGTGCCAACTGGCTGATGGCGTTTGCCTGGGCCAGCATGGCGGTTGCCGCCTGGGCCAGGATCTGGTTTCCGAGGAAGTTGGTCATTTCTGTGGCAATGTCGATATCGGAAATCCGGCTCTCCGCGGCCTGTGTGTTCTCCGCCTGGATCTGGAGGTTGGTGATGGTGTTTTCCAACCGGTTCTGCATGGCGCCGAGATTGGCCCGGGCCGTATCTTTCAGATTAATGGCCACATCGATGTGACCGAGAGCCTGCTGGGCGCCTTCTTGGGTGTTCAACACCGCACCCCATGCCGCAGCCGAAGCCTGGGAGGCGACCGACGCCTGGGAGGTCACAGCCGCCTGGCTGGCAAACGATGCTTGAGAGGTCACCGAGGCCTGGGAGGCGACAGCGGCCTGGGTGGCCACAGCGGCCTGGGACGCTACGGAAGCATAGCTCACTCCACTGGCAGAAGCGCGAGAGGCCACCGAAGCCTGGGAGGCGACAGCGGCCTGTGAGGCCACCGAAGCCTGGGAAGCCACCGAAGCCTGGGAAGCCCGTGAGGCCATGGAGGCCTGTAAGGCGATCGATGCCTGGGATGCTATGGAGGCCTGGGAGGCGACCGACGCCCTGGATCCATTGGTGCCGTAAACGGCGAGGGAAGCCTGGCTCGCAATGGAGGCCTGGGACGCGATGGATGCCTGGGAAGCGACGGCTGCCTGGGAAGCGACCGATGCCGTGGAGGCCCCAGACGCCACAGATGCCTGGCTTGTGACCGCGGCCTGGCTCACCACCGCGGCCTGGGAGGCCAATGAAGCTCCGGTCGCGGCAGACGCCCGGGATGCATAACTGCTCACAGCCGCCTGTGACCCGACGGCTCCCTGTGCGGCGACGGATGCCTGGGAGGCAAGGGAAGCCTGGCTTGCCAGGGCCGCCTGTGCAGCAACGGATGCCTGGGTTCCAACGGCCGCCTGGGAGAGATTCCCCACCGCAACCCCCAAGGCCTCCGCGGTCATGTTTGAAATGGTGATGTAGTAATAGTCCTCGGTGGAATCGTTGCCGGTTCCAAAGTGGATCTTCATCCCGGCGGTGGCTGTCCCGTCGTCGGAGAGACTGCCGTCAAGGAGCTTTGTTCCGTTAAAGGCCGTTGCATTGGCGATCCGGGTGATCTCGTTGGCCATCTCATTGTATTCGTCCTGCATGATCTGCCGTTGCTCGGCGCTGTAAGTACCGGTTGCAGCCTGCTCGGCCAGCTCCTTCATTCGAATCAGTTTTTCGTCGATGACCTGCAAGGCTCCTTCGGCCGTCTGGATCATGGAAATGGCATCCCCTGCATTTCGGACGCCCTGATTGAGCACGGCGACCTCTGCCCGCATCATTTCACGAACTGCAAGGCCGGCAGCATCGTCCGCCGCGGAGTTGATTCGCAGGCCGGACGAAAGCCTTTGGGTAGACGTGGCCAATCGTCCATAAATCGTCCCCAAATTCCTGGCAGCATTCATAGCCATCATGTTGTGGTTAATGATCAAACTCATGGTTTTGTCCTCCTTCGATTTCCTGAACTTCTGCCTTTTACTGGCGGCGTTTCCTTGTGCTTAGGGATTTGTGCCGATTCTCTGGCCTCTGGCCGACTGCCCTGCTTTCACCTCCGTTCTGCGGACCGTTTCGAGCTGGCTTTAATTTGCCTTTCTTTTTCGGTTCAGTCCGGGTACTCGAACCCGGTCTCATTATGATGCCATTATCGTCAAAGCCACGGTGAATCTTTAGAAAAAATTTTTGCCAAAACATTCCTCACAGGTCCAGTCTTGGTGAGGATTTCAATCATTCGGATCATTCGTCCGAACGCGTTCCATTGAATTTATCGTCAGATCGCCCGCAAAGCTTAAGCATTTCCCGGATCTGTTTTTGAAAAAATGAAGTCGGATCTCCCGGCGCTCTGGATGGATCCCCTTGATGAAGCGGAGGATTTCCCATATCGTTGCCGGACAGGAAGGGTAGGATCGACTTAAAATAAGGAGAGGGGTGAGACTGCCAGGGTGCCCCTGATAATTCGGGAAAATGGAATACTTTTTGCTTGCCTAGGTGTCTGCGTGAACCGATCCAAAAAAGGTCCATACGGAGCTCACATCGGTTTTCCATTGGAGAGACTGGGACTCCGGTACGGGCGGAGCGATTTCCTCCGATAATGTCACAAAAAGCTTCAAATTCTTGATCGAAATCGAGCCGGAGGATTTCTGGCGCAACTGAGTCTGTGGTCCAGAGGCATGGAAACATGGCGCAGCGTTGCCGGGAAACCCGGGAAGCACCGCATGGGTTTACATGAAAAGGGGATGAGAATCCATGAGGATATTGGTCGTTGATGACGAAGTACCGATCTGCGAGCTTTTGGATGAATTTTTAAGCCAGGAAGGACACCAGGTGATGACCGCCCATAGCGGGGAAGGAGCGATTTGCAAATTTGAGGAAACTTTACCCCATATGGTCCTGCTTGACATCAAGATGGGAGGGATAAGCGGAATCGAGGTGCTGCGGAGGATCAAAGAGATCGATCCCAATGCAGGGGTGATCATGCTTTCGGCTTTTGGAGATTCTCAAACCATCCAGAACGCCATCCAGGGGGGGGCGGATTACTACATGGAAAAACCCATCGAACTCAGGAGGTTGAGGGAACTTTTAGCCAAATGGGACGTCTTTCGGGAGAAGAGAGGATGCGATGATTTCTCTTGAGCTGGAAAACGTAAGGCCGGGGATGATCCTGGCCAAACCATTGTACAATTTCCAGGGGGAACTTCTGGTAAGGGAGGGAATCACTTTGACCGCGAAGCAGATATGGATCTTGAAGTCCTGGGGAGTGAGACCCGTCTGGATAGAAGGAGACTCGGAGGAAACGGAGAGGAAGGAAATGGCCCCTGAAGTGGAAGCCCGGGATGCTGGGGGGCATGTACTCACAGAGAAGTCCTCTGAGCCGCCGGACCTCGAGGTGATGGTTGAAATCATGAGAGTGGCAAACAAGAGATTGCAGCAAAGGCGCGTGAGGCGAAATCCGAATGAGCTCCAGTAACTTGGATAAACTCATAGAAAAAGTGGAAGACCTGCCGACTCTTCCCAGAACGGTTTTGAAAATAACCGAATTGGTGAACAACCCCAAATCGTCTGCAAAGGATCTGGCCAGGGTGATCACCGATGACCAGGTCCTGACCGCAAGGCTTTTGAAGCTCGTGAATTCAAGCTTTTACGGCTTTCCTCAAAAGATATCCACAGTCACCGGAGCCATTGTATTGCTGGGGTTTGACGCCATAAGGAACTTGCTGCTGACCACATCCATCTTCGATCTTTTCTCCAATGAGGATAAGAGACAGCGGTTCAGGCGGGAAGGACTTTGGGACCACTCGCTGGGATGTGCCGTGGGTGCGAAGGTGATCGGTAATCATTTGAGACATGACAAAATCGAGGAGCTTTTTGTATCCGGGCTATTGCACGACATTGGAAAAATCGTAGAGATGCTTTTTCTGCCGAAGGAATTTGCCGAGGTCTTATGCCTGATGGAAGAGAAAAGAGTTCTCATGATGATTGCTGAACAGCAGGTTCTCGGATTCACCCATGGGGATGTGGGTGAATTGCTGGCGGAGCGATGGAATTTGCCCCTCAAACTGGGCAAAGTGATTGCTCACCACCACCACCCTGACCTCGCCGGAAGGTACGCACTGGAGGCTTCCATTGTGCATCTTGCCGACATTCTGTGCAAGGCGCTCGATTTGGGCTCAGGAGGAGACCACAAGGTGCCTCCCCTGGATAGAAAAGCGTGGAATAACCTGAAGTTGGATTTGGGAGCCATCGAACCCATCATGGAGGAGATGGAAAGGGAATTTGAGGATATCGGATCCTTTGCCGCCCGCGCAGGATGACGGGTTTTCCTCCTCGGACGCCGATGATCTTCACGGTCGGAGACATGCGCAGCGAGACAGATCTGCATGGAAAAGCGCAACGGTGCCTAAGGATCGAAGAGTCCAGCCGCAAATTTTTTTAATGGATAGAAAACAGAAAACCGGCGAAAGGGAGATTGCCCTTCTGCAAAAGGGCTGCCAGGCCATCTTGGATTTTTTGGACAAGATGGAGCACCTCGTTCGGATTCAGGAGAAAATAGATTTTCCTTCCGACATCGATCAGATATGGGAAGTTTTTTTGCAGGAGATCCGGGATCTCATTCATATGGAGCTGTGCGCCTTGTTCCTGGTTGAGGAAGAAAGCCATGAATTTGTTCTTCGCAGCACATATCCTCTCGATCATGAGTTGATTTGCCGAAAGGAGATCGACCGTCAAATCGAATTCGGGATATTCTCCTGGATAGTAAACAGGGGCAAGCCGGCCCTTATTCCCTCTCTCGTGTTCAAAAATAAAAAGACGATCCTGATGCTGCCTCTGTCCACCGTCAAGAAAACACTGGGAGTGATCTTGATCCTAACATCCGTTGACCAAAGTTCCATAACCCAGGAGAACATGAAACTGTTGACGGTTCTGGCCAAACAGTGTGCGCTGGTGATGGAGAACAGGCTCCTGTATGAAGATCTCAAGAAGGAGCATGAATCCTTGAAGGAAGCTCAGGCCCAGATCATCCAGTCTGAGAGACTGGCCGCCGTAGGCAGGTTGACGGCCGGCGCATTCCATGAAATTTTGAATCCTCTCAATATCATCTCCGGTTACACGCAGCTCATTCTAATGGATAAAGAACTCAACCCCCGATTTTCGAAATATCTGAACATCGTTCGCTGTCAATCAGACCGGATAGCGAAAATCGTCAAAGGCCTTTTGCAGTTTTCCCGTTACCCAAATCCCAGAATGACCGCGGTGCAGATGAACGATCTCATAAGAAAAGCTCTCTCGTTGTTCGGTCAGGAATGGAATACCGAACACATGGAAATTATTCTGGAGCTTGATCCTGAGTTGCCTTCCATTCTGGGGGATGAAGAGGATCTGTCGCAGGTATTATTGAACCTGCTCTCGAATGCCGTAGATGCGATGCCCCAGGGCGGCACGATCAAGATTTTGACAAGGCCTGCACGCTTTCGTGAGGAAACGTCGGATGAGTCTGAATTCATTGAAATCCAGTTCCGGGATACCGGCACAGGGATTCCGGAGGAAAATATCGACAAGATTTTTGATCCGTTCTTTACCACCAAGGAGGCAGGGAACGGGACGGGTCTGGGATTGTCCCTCAGCTACGGAATCATCCAGCGCCACGGCGGAAGCATTCGCGCGGATAGTCGTTCGAATCAGGGGGCTGAATTCACCATTTACCTGCCCATCTGGAGAAAAAAACCCTAAAGTTCGCAGTATACGTGCCGATAAGTGAATTCAAATCCAAAGCCTTTAGCTTAGGGGCTTTGCCTAATCCTTGCTCTGGTTCAGGACGACTAAAAGACGAAGGGAGTTAAGGAGCCGTTTAACCTTTCTCTCTTTTGGAAGGTCCAGCGGCCTTCCTTTTCACCGGCTTCATCCAGTCTGTTATGGCCGTATGGGGCGTGCTCTTTTCCGTTCCCTCCTGGAGGGAGGAGGACAAGTGTTTGAGGAGTGCTCTTTTTAAGGAGGAAGCCCAGGCTGAGCCATGCTTCCGTAGACATTTGCAACCCGGCGGAAGGAGAAAGGGAGTGTTTTTTCCCGGGAACCCTTGACTGTAAAAAAAAGAGTGCTAAGGCCCAAAGGCAGGAACGTTCGTTGATGTGCCAGCGAACCTGACTCATGGGAAATCCCGGGAGACGGGACGGGCATGAAAAGGTGCGCCATAACTAAATATAATGGCGGTTAGCGTGTGGAATCGCTTCCTGGAAATCCAGTCGGAGCGGGTGGTTTTGGAGGATGATAATGGCATTGAAGGTCCTTACGGTAGACGACAGCAAGACGATTCGCATGATTGTGAAGAAAGCTTTCAGACCCTATGATTGTGAGATCGTGGAATCTGAAAATGGAGTAGAAGGGCTGGCTGCTGCCGGGCGAGAAAAACCGGATTTGATTATTCTGGATATCACCATGCCGGTGATGAACGGCATTGAGATGCTGGCCAAAATGAAAGGTGAAAACAGCCTTAAAGACATTCCCGTGATCATGTTAACGGCTGAGTCGGGGCGTGACAACGTGCTGAAGATCGTCAAAATGGGAGTTCGGGACTATATCGTAAAGCCCTTCAAGGATGTGGATTTGATCGAAAGGGCCAGAAATATCGTGAAGCTTGAACCGAGGAAGGAGAGTGAATCCGCGGAGGACCCGTCAGCCAAATATTTTACGATGGACGGAGACATTCAGCGTCTCGTCATTCCTGAAAAGGTCACCAGACCGGTGATTCTCGAAGTCGAAGGCCATCTGCAATCCAAGATCAAAGAGATGGCTATGTCGGCGGCGAGGAACAAGCTTATCCTGGACTTGCGAAAAGTCACGGAGACCAATGTCAGCTTGATCAAGGTCATCATATCCACGGTTCAAAAATGCCAGAAGTCGAACACTTCGATACGAATCTTGGCGACTCCCACGATGAGCAGTGAACTAAAGGAGTTTAGAGAGACCAGTGACATGCCGATTGATCACACGGTTGAGGAAGCGAAAAATGCCCTTCAACTAAAACCCTAAAACCTTAAAGTCCTCAAGGACTTGTGAAGTCCACTCAGGAAACTCTTCTTTTTCCATCCCGCGGGCCCTATCGGACAGTTTCATTGACCCGTCAAAAAACAGGAAAAAGCTACCCGCTTAATAATAAATCATTTCGGTTAGTTAGGGGAGTATATGATGCCGATGTGTTTTTGCATAACGCAAAAGTTTGATTAAATGGATATAAACTGCTAGACTTATTGTTGCATCGTAGAGCCCGGTATGGTCCGGACGGGTTCTCTTTTTTTGTGCGGTCCCCATCCTGGCCATGGGAGAAGCGCGGATCATTCAGCCGCACTATGGCGACCGGGGTGGGGAAAGGGGTTTTCCCGATAAGGTGCAGCATCAAAGTGTTTTGTCAATTCATATTCAAAAACTGAAGGGGCGTCAGAGGTGTCCATGGAGGATTTCGAAATTCTATTCGTCGACGACGACCGGGGAATTCTCGCCTTGGTTGAAGAATATCTCACTCTTCAGGGCTATAAAGTTACCCTGGCGGACAGTGGAGTGAAAGCGTTTCAGTTGATCGAGGAGAGAAATTTCGACATTGTATTCACGGACTTGAAGATGCCTGAGTTCAGCGGTTTTGAACTCCTCACAGCGATCAGGGAACGCCGACCGGACACCGAGGTCATCATTGTCACCGGCTACGCCACCATAGAATCCGCCATTGAAGCCATGAAGCTCGGTAGCTACGATTACGTGCAGAAGCCGATCAAACTGGAACGATTGAAGATTCTGATCGACAGGATCGTGGAAAAAAAGAGGCTTGAGAAGGAAAACATATCCTTGAAGAGGAGATTGCAAGAGAGGTACCGGTACAATCAGTTGGTCGGCGCGAGCACAAAGATGCAGGAGATCTACGAGCTTATCGATAGAATCAGTCATAACAGCCCTGCGGTTCTCATCCAGGGCGAGAGCGGAACTGGAAAAGAAGTGGTGGCCAGGGTCATTCATCAGAAGAGCAACCGAAGAAATAAGCCGTTTATACCCGTGAACTGCGGTGCCATCGTGGAAGGACTTCTGGAAAGTGAGCTGTTTGGGCATGTGAAGGGGGCCTTCACCGGGGCGATCAGGGACCGGATCGGACTTTTCCAGGCGGCTGAGGGCGGAACGATCTTTTTGGATGAAATCGCGGAGGTTTCAACAGCGCTGCAGGTCAAGCTGCTGCGGGTTCTTCAGGAAAAGAGGATACGGCCCGTAGGAGATAGCAAGGAGCTCGAGGTAGATGTCCGCGTCATAACGGCTACCAATAGAGACGTAGAGGAGGCGATACGAACAGGAGATTTAAGAAAAGATCTCTACTATCGCCTAAACGTGGTGTCCATAAAGATCCCTCCACTTCGTGAACGCAAAGAGGACATCTCGCTGTTGGTGAAATATTTCATTAATCGGTTCAATGCAAGAAGCAACAAGAAGGTGGCGGGGGTTTCCTCCGAAACCATGGACAATTTGCTGAGCTATCACTGGCCCGGAAATGTTAGGCAGCTGGAAAACGTGATCGAAAGAGCATTCGCGCTGGGGGTCGAGGACACGATAACAATGGGCGATCTGCCTCCGGAGATCAGGAAATTCTCAGAAACTTCAAAAATAACTGAGATGACTTATAATTTGCGGGATAACGAGGTTGGCCTGATCACAAAAGCCCTGGAGAAAACCCGCGGAAAGAAAGCAGAAGCGTCCGAACTTCTGGGAATAAACATTACGACCCTTTACAGAAAGATAAAGAAGTACGGGATTGAAGAGAAAATGTTGCAAAATACAAATACAGCATGACAATTTGCACATTCCTGAGGCTTTCAGGTTTTTCAGGTGATATAAAGGGCTTACATCCAATTTCTCAATTGACATTTTATTCCCGTCTAATTAGCTGTTATGAATAGATATTTTGTCCCTGCGCGGCCGCATTTAATCTGTACCCAACGTAAAAAATGTAAAATTTCCATAGGATAGACGGTCAGGTGCAACAGGGCTTGCCAGCGGCACTTCAGTGGAAAGTCCGTTTTTTTTTGCAAAGTGCAAAGAAAACCGCTTACCCATTTCTCCATAGGACGTCATTAGTGCCACGACCTTGAAAAACCGGACTTCTGAGCAGGTGAGACAGGCGCCCCATATGTTGCGTGCGCATATCCCGGATATTCCAAGATATAGATCCAGCGTTCAGGCGTTGTCCTCATGACGTCACGCGCCGTGACATTTTCTAGACAGGATGAGGAGTTGTGGCATGGAGTTTGCGGTAAGATCGAAGCGGTCAGATGCCTATTTCCTGCAACCGGCTCCTAGCTTTATTTATAAGTAGTTTAAATCACTTAGAATATAGATATTGAACCCTAAATCTTATATAAAAATTTTCATCAGGGGATAAGAAAAAGACGTTCCTTAAAAAAAGGAGGGATGGAGTTGCCGGACTCAGGTTTCAACGATGGTTTGTCCGTGGCTACCAATTTCTGTTTGGAAAATTCGTTCGATTGCACGTCACCCAGTTTAGAAAATCCATTCAAGGAAATTATTGGTCAAAGCGAAAAGATGCAAGAAATCTTGGCCTTGATCGAAAAAGTCGCGGATACCGACAGCACGGTCATTGTGACTGGCGAAAGCGGGACGGGGAAAGAATTGGTGGCCAGGGCAATCCATCGCTATTCAACGCGCAGAGACAAGCCATTTGTTCCGATAAATTGTGGGGCCATACCTGAAAATCTATTGGAAAGCGAATTATTTGGGCATGTACGGGGAGCTTTCACCGGTGCCACGTCGCCCAAGCCGGGAAAATTTGAGCGGGCCAACGGAGGGACTATTTTCCTGGATGAGATTGGCGATATGAGTCCTGATCTCCAGGTCAAGATATTGCGGGTATTGGAAGAACGGGAAATTGAACGGGTCGGAGGGTCAAAGAGCATAAAAATCGATGTGAGAATCGTGGCTGCGACCCATCGCGACTTGGAAGAGGAAGTGAAGAAAGGGACTTTCAGAGAAGATCTCTTCTATCGACTTTACGTCATTCCAATTGAACTACCGCCTTTACGAGAGAGACCAGGGGATATCCCTCTGCTTGTCTTCCATTTTTTGGAATACTTGAATCGAGAGAAGAAAAAAGACGTTCCCCGGTTGTCGCCGGAGGCCATGGAGATCCTCGAACGGCATCCCTGGTTGGGTAATGTAAGAGAGTTGAAGAATTTGGTGGAAAGACTTGTAATTCTAAAAGGAAGCGGTGAAATAACAGTTCAGGACTTGCCGCCAAAGCTACAAAAACGGCCAAAGCAGATAAATTTTCCAGTCATGGAGATTTCCGATGAAGGGATCTGTCTCAATACGGCCGTCAACGAATTTGAAAAGGCCCTCATCATCCAGTCACTGGAAAAAACAAAATGGGTGAAAAATAAGGCAGCCAAGCTTTTGCAACTAAATAGAACTACCCTGGTTGAAAAAATAAAGAGGCATCACTTACAGCAGTATGCTATTTAAGCATATCTTCAGCGTCAACGGAGTGACATTTTATAACCAAAATTTGACAGAAAAAATTTGTAAGTGTCCTAATTTATTACGAATACCTTCAGGGCATAGCAAAAAAAATCGAAAGTCCAATTCATAAATTCCTTTTCAAACCATCACATCCTCCAATCAATTGCTGAAAAAAAATCAAGACATTGACATTCATTGGTGCATCAAAAAAGATTTTTTTAAGTTCATTTATTGCCTAGTTGTTATTAATTATGTTTATATGAATTGAATCAATTGATGAAATGGTGACACACTGGTTTCTGAATTAAGCCAAGTGAGTTTGCTTTCACTTCTAAGTCTTTTTCCCTGAAAGTTCATCCATTGTCCCCTCTGTAAGAAATCTAAAAAAGAGTTCAACACCCCTCGCATAAATAAAAAATAGTCTGATATAAAGAACTTCCAAACCACCCCCACTGTTATTCAAGCCCGTGAATAAATGGCACACTTCTTGCCGTTCTTAAGCAGCGTTTCGGTGCGCTCGTATTTGTTGGATTTGCTGTCGAAAGGGGGTCCGCCTCCAAGTGAGAAGACCTCCCTCTGTAAAAGAGCGTAGGCAAGGACGGCAAAGTTCAGTCCAGCTTCCGAAGAAAACATCTTGGAAAATCCCAGGTGCGTTGGAATAGGATGAGATCTCCACGTTTTCAAAAAGGTGAGAAGAATGGGAATGTCTGCTTCCTGAGTCAGGCAATGGTATCCTTCAACGAGGGTGCCGTGAGATTTGAAAACCACTCCAGGGCATTGGAGAAAAAAATTGGGGAACTTTATTCTGAATTGAAGGAAAAAAATGAAGCGCTGGAAATCAACTTCAAAGAGAAGGAGGAAGTGAAGGACTATCTCCATAGCATCCTTGAAAGCCTGAACACCGGAGTGGTGGTGTTCGATCCTCGAGGGAAAATCAGCACTTTTAATCGTTCAGCGGGACGAATCACCGGTCTAGATCCCAAAGAGGTGAGAGGAAAATCATACAAGCAAGTCTTTGGTTCCGCTTTCCTTCATCAGGGGGGTCGGAATTTGAAATCCCTCAGAAATATCCATGAGAACAGCGAATATGAAACAGAACTGTGTAAAGGAAACAAAAACGTCTCCTCTGTGAACGTATCTGCTTGCCCGGTGAGGGGTTCCCAGGGGAAAAAAATAGGAATCGTTCTCACACTCCAGGATATCACCCGGTTGAAAAAGCTGGAGGAACGGGCCAATCGTACGGACCGTTTAGCAGCGATGGGAGAGATGGCCGTCAGGATTGCCCATGATATCAGAAATCCTCTTGGCAGCATTGCGCTTTTCGCCGGTATGTTGAAAAGGGATTTAGAGGAATCCCATGAACTAAGGCAACTGGCAGAACATATCGTATCAGGAGTGAAAAGTATAAACAGTATTATATCGAATCTCTTATTATTTATAAAACCTCAACAGAGGCCGGATTTTCATATAATCGATCTTCATGATCCTCTTAATGATTCCCAATTCTTCTCAAGTCATTTTTTAAAATCTAGTGATGAAATTAAATTAATAACAAAATATTTTAAAAGACCATTGATGATAAAATCGGATGTTGAACTTTTAAAACAAATGATTTTAAACTTAATCCTCAACGCGATTCAGGCGATGCCAAAAGGGGGGAAGCTGACAATTTCTACCAATAAATTAAATGGAAATGCAGAAAAACCTAGTTTGGCCGAAATAAAATTCGCAGATACAGGAATAGGGATACCAAAAGAAAAAATTCACAAAATTTTCGATCCATTTTTTACCACAAAAAATCAAGGTACCGGCCTCGGATTGGCTATTGTGCACAATATTATAAAGCTTCATGGAGGTTCTATAGACGTGTGCAGCGAGGAAGGCGAAGGAACAATATTTACAATAACGTTTCCGTTATTTGAAGAAAAAAAGGGAAAAACCGGAGGGCAAAATGCTTCAGACTAAATCAATCTTAGTTGTTGATGATGAACCAGATATGAGAATTGCCCTGATGCACGCTTTAAGCCGCAGCGGGTATGCTGTGGAGGCAGTCTCCAGCGGATCTGAAGCCTTGGAGAAGTTCAAAAATGAAAGGTTCAATATGGTCATAACAGATCTCAAGATGCCTGAGATATCTGGGATGGACGTTCTTGAGGGCGTGAAAAAGATCTCTCCGCAAATCCCTGTGATTATGATTACAGCCCATGGGAGCATCAGCAATGCAGTGGAAGCGATGAAGGAAGGTGCTTCGGATTACATCCTCAAACCCTTTTCTATGGAGGCATTGGAGGTGGCTGTAAAAAGAGCTTGTGAATACGTAAGGGGGCGTATTCAGAGTAAAACGCTGGACGTTTTTTCCAGAAGAAGCTCGGAAAGGAAGAAAATCATCACTCAGGACCCAAAGCTCATGAAAATCCTGGATTTGGCAAGAGATGTGGCGCCAACCAGTGCCACGGTGCTCATTCTGGGAGAGAGCGGCACGGGAAAGGAACTTCTCGCCTCTTATATCCATGAACACGGTGGTCCCGAAGAGAGACCCTACGTCGCGGTCAACTGCGCCGCATTACCGGAAAATCTAGCGGAGAGTGAATTATTTGGCCATGAGAAAGGTTCTTTTACAGGAGCGATAGGCAGGAAAGCAGGAAAATTTGAATTGGCTAATCACGGCACCATTCTTCTGGATGAGATCAGCGAGATGCCTCTTCCCCTCCAGGCCAAGCTTCTTAGGGTGCTTCAGGAAAGAGAGATTGATCGTGTGGGAGGAACCAGGCCTGTCCCAATCAATGCAAGGATCATAGCGATCAGTAACGTTGATCTGAAGAGAGCTGTGCAGGACGGGAGATTCAGAGAAGATCTTTTTTATAGGGTGAACGTGATTCCTCTTACCCTACCGCCTCTGAGGGAGCGCAAAGGAGATATTCCTCTTTTGGCGGAATATTCCTTGAAAAAGTATAGCTCTATCAACCACAGGAAAATGGCGAAGGTTGCGGATGAAACCATGGCCCTACTCTTGAAGTATCACTGGCCCGGCAACGTACGGGAGCTGGAGAATACCATAGAAAGGGCTGTTCTCCTGGGAACGGGAGAGGTTCTCTTGCCGAAGCACTTATTCTTGGGAGAACAGGAAAGTGCAGGGAAAAAAACCAATTCCATTATGGTTGTCGGTTTATCTGTCAGGGAGATGGAAAAGGAACTGATCTTCCAGACATTAGAGGAGGTAAACGGCAATCGGACCCGTGCTGCAAGAATGCTGGGGATAAGCATCAGGACGCTAAGAAACAAGCTGCGGGAGTATAGGGAGAACCACGAATAGCTTTTTCAATGCTCCAGGCCACGTGCCCAAGATATATAAATCCAAACAGGTATTTTGTGACTAGGTGAGCAACTGAAGTGCCAGTTGACTCAACTGGTTGGCTTGGGCAAGCATCGCAGCCGCTGTTTGTGCCAAAATGTTGTTTCTGACAAATTCGGTCATTTCCGTAGAAACATCAATATCTGAAATCCTGCTTTCAGCTGCCTGAGTGTTCTCTGCCTCTATGCTCAGATTGGTGATGGTGTTTTCCAGGCGGTTTTGCGTGGCCCCCAGTTTTGCCCGGGTTTCATCTTTAGCGACAATCGCCCTGTCTATGCTTTCCAGCGCCAGTTGTGCCCCCTCCTGCGTGTAGAGGTAAGCTCCGTAAGCAGGGCTGGAAGCTTGAGATGCCACTGAGGCCTGGTAGGCCACAGAAGCCTGAGACGCTACGGATGCGCCAGTTGCACCAGAGGCTCTTGATGCCAGCGACGCTCTTGATGCCTGGGAAGCGATAGATGCCTGAAATGCCACGGAAGCTTGAGAAGCGATCGGGGGCTGGGAGGGGATTTCCCCCTGTGCGGCCTGTGAAGCTGCGGACGCTATGGAACGTTGAGAGGCGACCGATGCCTGAGAGGCGACCGATGCCTGCGATGCTGCGGAGGCATAGCTCACCCCCGAAGCCGCGGACCTGGAGGCCAGAGATGCTTGTGAGAGAACCGATGCCTGGGAGGCCACGGAAGATTGAGAAGCATTTCCCGCTTGCACTCCCAGCGCCTCCGCGGTCATGTTCGCCATAGTGATGTAATAATAATCCTCCGTGGAGTCGTTGCCGGTACCGAAATGAATTTTAAGGCCGTCGGTGGGATTCCCGGTGTCCATAAAGGTCCCATCCAGCAGCTTCATCCCGTTGAAACTGGTGGCGAGGGCAATTCTGGTGATCTCCTGGGCCATCATATCATATTCGTTGTGCATGATTTGTCTTTGCTGGTCTGTGTAAGTTCCGGTGGCAGCCTGCTCCGCCAGTTCTTTCATTCGGATTAGCTTTTCGTCGATCACCTGCATGGCGCCTTCGGCTGTTTGAATCATGGAAATGGCGTCACTGGCATTTCGAATTCCCTGGTTTAACACCGCAATGTCCGACCGTTGCATTTCCCGGACGGCGAGTCCCGCCGCGTCATCTGCCGCCGTATTGATTCGCAGGCCGGATGAAAGCCTCTGGGTGGATGTGGCCAAACGGGAATGAATCGTCCCCAGGTTTCTGGCCGCGTTCATGGCCATCATATTGTGATTAATTACTAGAGCCACTGTATCGCCCTCCCCAAATGGATTGTTTACACGGGTTTCATTCCCCGCCATTTTTTCCGCCAAGAGACCTTCTTCAGCAGGATTCGACCATCCATCCTCTCCCCTGCGAAACATGGCTCTAAACGGCGGAATTCATTGGTACCGCAGTCATGGGGAACTTTTTGTTTGCATGGTTAAAGCAAGCAGCATGCCATTTTTCACAAGTCCCCCATTTTTCACTAAAATGACCGCTTCGCTAGTGGAAATTGGAGATATTCCTCCGATGCGAGCTCGCCCGTCAGAGTGTGTGGCTTGCTGCCCGGCCAAAGTCGCAGGCATCTTTGCCCCCGCCAAAAGGCAGCGGGATCTTCGAGAGGGTTTTCAGAAAAGGCTCAGCTACCGCATTATGCAGTGCTTGGTTGTGAAGGAAGCGGCTCCGTTCTTTCCTCTCCGGGGAAATTTATTCCGCCGCACGGAGACGATCCAGGCAAAATGGGTAAATCCTGCCCATTCGGGTAAGAAGTGACCTCCTTCAGTGGGATCGAAGTGGGTTTCCGTGTCTAAAAAAAACGTGATTTCAAAAAGTTAGTCTATAGGAAGAGGCTCTTTGCTTTCTTGGTATGCTATTTGCTCCGTAGCCCGCGGTAGGCGGCAGCCCGTGCAACTATTTTCAACTTAGGAACAGAGGAAAAACGACACTTGGATACGCGAGGAATATTTAGTGGAACCATTCCTATATTGGAAAAGGTCCTTGATCTCAGATCCGCCAAACATAACCTCTCCGTCACGAATATAGCGAATATGGACACTCCCCATTATAAGGCTTTCGACCTCATCTTCGAAGGGGAGGTAAAAAAGGCGGAAAACAAAGGAAAGAACCTTGAGCTTCAGACAACCCATATAGGGCATCTTCCTGGCCGGAACAATAAACCCGGGCAGATAGGATTTCAAATCGTACCGGTTGATAGAACAGATGCGAGAGGGGATGCAAACACCGTCGATATTGATAGGGAAATGGCAAATCTTGCCCAGAATCAGTTAATGTACAATACCCTGGCCCAGATTGCGGGAAAGAAATTTAGAGGATTGAAAAGCGTGATTCAGGGAGGTGGCACATAGAGATGAATTTCCTTGACGCCCTGCGAATAGGTTCTTCAGGACTCAGTGCTCAACGCCTGAGGATGAATGTGATCGCCAGCAATCTGGCAAATATTCAAACAACTCGGACTCCCCAGGGTGGACCGTATCAGAGAAAAGATGTTGTATTCGCCGCTGGCAACGACTTCTCCTCTTTTGGCTCTATCTTGGAATCTCGTATGAAGCCGGCACTACCTGAAGTGAAAGTTGTCGGAATTTTAAATGATCCCAGGCCCTTCAAAATGAAATACGATCGGTATCATCCAGACGCGAATGAACAAGGATATGTGGCCATGCCGAATGTGAACCTGATTGAAGAAATGATAAACATGATATCTGCGAGCCGTAGTTATGAAGCTGGAGTTACAGCTATAAATGCCACAAAAAATATGGCGTTAAAAGCACTAGAAATAGGTCGTTAAAAATGAATAAGATACAATTAACAAGCTATGTAGATAAAATAAGTGATTTACCTAGAAATGAAAAAACAGAAAAATACAATCAAAAAGAATTCTATGGTATGCTAAAAAATGTCATGGGTGAAGTGAATCGGCTTCAAAAAGAGGCAGACACTGCGGTCGAAGAAATCTCATATGGAAAAGAAAAAGATATTCACCAGACAATGATCGCTTTGGAGAAGGCAGAGATATCTTTTCAGTTGATGATGCAGTTACGAAACAAAATCGTAGCAGCCTATGAAGAAGTGATGAGAATGCAGATCTAGAGGAATTGGTAAAATGCCTTTTCGTGAACTTTACAGCCAGACGTTAAAAACACTTCATGATCTCTCTCCAGGGAAGAAAATTGCACTTCTGGTAATCGTAGGGGGAACGATATTAAGTCTCATCATCCTCATGATCTGGTCAGGAACACCCGACTACCAGCTTCTCTATTCGAATCTGACACCCGAGGACGCCGGAGCGATCGTGGAAAGACTGAAGGACCAGAAAATTGCGTATCGGATCTCTTCAAGCGGCAGTTCCATTCTGGTTCCCAGGGAAAAAATATATGAGACGAGACTGGAGTTGGCTTCGAAGGGCTTACCTCAAGGCAGCAACGTCGGCTTTGAGATTTTTGATAAGACGAAGCTCGGTATGACCGAGTTTGTGCAAAATGTAAACTACCAGAGAGCCTTGCAAGGAGAGTTGTCGAGAACCATCAACGGATTTTCGGAGGTTGAGAGCTCTAGAGTCCACATCGTTTTGCCATCAAAATCCCTGTTCATTGAAGAGGAAAAACCGGCAACCGCTTCCGTTGTCCTGAAACTTCATCCACGTATGTGCCTGGCCAGAGACCAGGTTCAAGCAATCGTTCATCTCCTCTCGTCAAGTATTTCCGGATTGGAACCTGGAAATGTCACCATTGTGGATACTTCCGGAAAGATGCTGACAGGATTCAGAGATAGATCAACGGCCGGCCAAGTCAGCGCCGAGCAATTGGAATTACAGGAAAAAGTGGAAAAGAGCTATGAAAGTCGAATCAAATCGATGCTGGAGTCGGCCCTGGGGCCGGAAAAAGCGATCGTTCGAGTATCATGTTCTCTGGATTTCAAAAGACGTGAGAAGACCGAAGAGACGTACAATCCGGAACAGCGGGTGATTAGGAGTGAACAAGTCCTCAATGAGAATTCCACCGGCGTGGTTCCTTTACCGGTTGGTATCCCGGGTGTGCTCTCCAATATTCCTGAGGCCGGAGCGGGTGTTTCAAAGGGTCAGAATGCGAACTTCCAGAAACAAGACAAGACGGTAAATTACGAGATCAGCAAAGTAACGAGCCATATCGTAGAGCCCGTCGGGGCAATGGACAGGATATCCGTGGCGGTGATCGTTGACGGTACCTACAGGCTGGTAACCAAGAAGGCAGGGGCAAAGGAGGACGAAAGCGGAGAGGAAGCGCAAGGGGAGCAGGGAAAGGAGTGGACCTATTTTCCCAGAACATCCGAGGAGATGGAAAAGCTCGAGAATATCGTGAAGAGGGCCGTGAATTTCGATCCCCAGAGGGGAGATAAGGTTGAGGTTGTCAACATCCCCTTTGAAACCACCAGAATGCCCAAGGGCGAAGAAGAGTTGGGGCGAGATGGCGGCTGGATTTCCGCCTTGAAGAATCACCCTTTCCTGGTGAAGTTTGGCTTTCTGGGGGTATTTTTGATTCTCGCTTTTGTTTTTGTGATTCGTCCGTTGGTTCGGTGGCTCACCTCTGGTCCCAGCGAAGATCTGGAAATCATCAAGCAGTTGCCGAAGACAGTCGGAGAGATCGAGAGCGAATACGGGCGGGAATCCGAGCCTCTACCCTTCAGGGGGAGAGTGCTGGAGCTGTTGGCGAAGGATAGGGAACATTCCATAGAACTGATGAGAAACTGGTTGAGAGAAGGATAAACTCTCAATCCCTTGAATCACTCACTGGAGCCTGCAGCACGGGGTGAGAGAGAAATCGCAACGAGAAGGACTGAAGTGATATGGATCCAAAGCAGTTAGCTGGTTCTCTAAAAGTCGCGATTCTTATTCAATCCATGGGCAGAGAATCAGCCCAGCAAGTGCTAAACAGTTTGAGTGATTCTGAACGGGACCTGGTAGAGAGCCATCTTTCTAGAATGGGCAAGATATCCCCGCAATTGGCTGAAAAGGTGGCGGAAGAATTTACACAAATGGCAGACGAAGGACTCCGTCAGATAAGAGAAGCTAGTGGGATGCCCGGGGAAAAAGAAAACAAGCAGGCCGCCGAGTCCTCTTCCAGATCGGGAAATCTAAAGGCTCTTCGATCTTTGGAACCTGACTTGCTCGCCGAGTTGATCAAAGATGAACACCCACAGACGATCGCGATCATTATCGTGCATCTGAAGTCTGATGTGGCCAGTGAAGTACTGGCCAGACTACCTGATGAAATAAAAACAGATGTCTCACTCAGGATCGCAAATCTGGATAAGGTCATCTCTGAGATGGTTGAAGAAATAGATAAGGTATTCGAAGACGTGCTGAAAAACAAAGAAGCCACTGAAACACACAAAACCGGAGGTGTTGGACGTCTTGCAGAAATTTTGAATCAGATAGACGGAGCCTCCGCTCAGTTGATTTTGGACGAAATCGAGGAACAGAATCCAGAGCTCGCTGCCGAAATCAAGCAGAGAATGTTTGTTTTTGAGGATCTGATACTTGTGGATGATCAGGGATTGCAGAAAGTGTTGCGAAGAATCGAATCTGTGGAGTTGGCGAAAGCACTAAAGGCAGCCTCCGAAGAAGTGAAGGAAAAGATCTTCCGAAATATGTCATCTAGGGCTTCCGAGATGCTGAAGGAAGAAATCGAAGCACTCGGAGCCGTGAGGATGAAAGAAGTGGAAGATGCGCAGCAGGCAATTACAAAGATCATTCAAGATATGGAAGAACGAGGAGAACTGGTCATCAGCGGTCGGAGAGGAGAAGAATTCATTGCGTAAAATTTCTCAACGGGAACAAACAGACAAGGGAAAGCAAGCGGAACTCTATTGCTTCCCCACCATTGCTGCCGGTGGTTCTTCCAACGAGAACAGAGAAGCACAACAAAACCATTTTCGACCCATTGACTTCAGAGAAGGGATAGACTCCCCGGAGGGCTGTGTTTCCATTGATCCCGAAGCGAAGTTGCATGTTCCGTGTGTCAAGCACGAAGAGGCCCGGGAGAAGGTAGATTTTGTCGAAAAGGCGAAAGAAAAAGCGAAAGAGATAGAACATGAGGCGTTTCTTCAGGGATTCCGTAAAGGGGAAAAAGCCGGGCTGAAGTCAGGCATGAAAGAATTCGAGGCGGTGCTGCGGGATTTTCGACAAGCCCTTGTGCAGTTGTTCAAAGTCAAAGAAAAAATTCATGTGAACATGGAGAAGGAATCTGTCGAACTGGCTCTGGCAATCGCGAGGAAAATTGTCTGTCATGAGGTGGCTACGAACAAGGAGGTGGTTCTGAGTGTGGTGAGAGAAGCTCTCAAAAAAGTAATGGGTCATGAAAAAATCAAAATTAAAGTAAACCCTGCTGATTTCCAGTTCATAGAAAGTACGAAGTTCAAACTTTCCAGTTTAGTTGAGGATATTGAAAACGCTGAGATTGAAGAGGATGAGAAAATCACCAGCGGTGGCTGCGTGATAGAGACAGATTTTGGTGATATAGATGCCAGAATTGACAGACAACTTAAAGCTGTGGAGGAAGCATTCGAAACGGAGCTGAAAAAATCGAGTTTTAGGGATCGAGGGTTCGAGGGATGAGTTCTGCTATAGATCTCACGAAATACTACACGACTCTGGATGCCTCCACGCCTATCACGGCCAGAGGAATCGTAACGAAAGTTATTGGTCTCGTCACAGAGTCAAAGGGTCCGGTTTCCAGATTGGGCAGCATATGCGAGATCTATCCAAAGGGTGATTTGCCCACTGTCAGCGCGGAAGTGTTGGGGTTCAGAGATGATAGAGTTCTGCTGATGCCTCTCGGAGAACTCAGGGGAATCTCTCCTGGAAGCCCTGTTGTGGCCAAGCAACAGAAGGCTGTTGTGGGAGTAGGAAAAGGGCTTTTGGGGAGGGTGATTGATGGACTGGGAAACCCCATGGACGGAAAAGGTCCTGTCGTCATCGAGGACGAGTATCCTATTTATTCACATCCCATGAATCCCCTTCTTAGGAAACGGATTCAGCAGCCCCTGGACACGGGAATCAGAGCCATTAACGGTCTTCTTACCATCGGCTGCGGGCAGAGAGTTGGAATTTTTTCCGGATCAGGAGTGGGCAAAAGCGTTCTGCTGGGAATGATTGCCCGAAAAACCAATGCCGAGGTCAATGTGATTGCTCTGATAGGAGAACGAGGCAGAGAGGTGAATGATTTCATAGAAAAGGAGCTTGGCGAGAAAGGCTTAGGAAAATCCGTTGTTGTCGTGGCCACCTCCGATCACCTTCCCCTGATCAGAATGAGAGGCGCTTTTATCGCCACAGCTGTGGCTGAATATTTCCGCGATCAGGGGAGCCAGGTTCTCCTTATGATGGATTCAGTAACACGATTTGCCATGGCGCAAAGAGAAATCGGTCTTGCGACCGGAGAACCGCCCACCACGAAAGGATACACGCCGTCCGTTTTCACTTTACTGCCCAAGTTGCTCGAAAGGACAGGTACTTTCGCTGACAGGGGCACGATAACGGGCTTATATACAGTTCTGGTTGAAGGAGATGACATGAACGATCCTGTCGCCGATGCAGTAAGATCCATTTTGGATGGTCATATTATTCTATCAAGAGAACTGGCAATACAGAATGAATATCCGGCAATCGATGTTTTGAGAAGCATAAGCAGGGTAATGGATGACATAATTTCACAAAAGCAAATGAAATACGCAAGAATTTTTAAAAAGACCCTTGCAAACTATAAAAGGTCGGAAGATTTAATCAATATTGGAGCATACGTAGAAGGAAGTAATTTGGATACGGATTACGCTATCAAAATGATAGAAAAAATAAAAAATTATTTAAAACAAGATAGTGAAGAAACAGTAATTCTGGAAAAAAGCGTTGATGATTTGGAAAAACTTTTCAATTGAATATTTTTTGGGGTAATTTAGTGTTTCGTTTTAATCTGCAATCCGTTCTTGAGCACAGGAAATCACTGGAAAAGAACTTTCAAAAAGAGTTGGCTGTTCTCAAAAGGGTTCTGCTTCAGGAAAGAAGAAAAATAAGAAACCTGCAGAGGGGGAAGCAGAGTTTTTTAAGAGAGTTAAGGGAAAGGCAAAAAAAGAGCTTGTCAGCATCCGAAATTCTTCTTTACGTTCGTTTTATCGAGCATCTGTCCAGTGAGATAGATAAGCAGAAAAGAAAAATTTTTGAAGTGGAAAAAAAATGCAATCAAAGACGTGAAGATTTGATTGAGGCTACGAAAAAACGCAAGATTCTTGAAGTCCTGAAAGAAAGAGGCTTCGAGGCTTACAGGTACCAGATGATGAAAAGAGAACAGGATTTCCTGAATGAAGTCGGGATCTACAGATTTCACTCCCATAGAAGATTTAGCACCCGGCATGAAGAGAGCATTCAGGAAAGGGATGAATAATGGAACTCCCGTGCGCATCCACAGGTTTTTTAGAGTCCTTCGAATCATTGAAGGAGATCCAGCACGATAACTCCGGCGACATTTCCAAGTCTACGGCGACGACCGATCCCTCTTGGGGCGAGATGGACACGCCATTTTTGTCCATCCTTGTGCAAGTCCTCAATATGGAGACCCCCTTATCGACGAGCATTGTGCAGACCCAAGCAGTTCCTGCAAAAGAAGGTGTCCTTCCTCCAACTCCATGCGACATTTTGAAAGTCTCCTCCCTGGATACAGGGATCGAACCTACCGGCAGTGCCGAAGGGGTCTGGATGGAAGAGATCTATTTAGGGCCGGAAATCAAGGGAGAGAAAAACGGATTATATCCGGACAATAGCCTCAATGGATGGCACTTGAAATTGCCTCCCGAAACTCTGAAATTCGGCCACCAAGCTGGTATTGAGAAGGAAACCGTTCTTGGAACGGGGCGGAATGCGGAGAAAGAAGCGGGATTTGTTCCACAAGACAAAATGGTTGAAGAGATGGCCGCAGGGAAAGCGGATCCGGCATTCGGCAGAAACCCTCAAGTGGCACAGATGAAGGGGGGCATAGAGCGCATCCTGCACCACGCTCTATATGAACAGAGGACCCCTCATGAAGAATCGGGCCCCTCGGCATCCTTCCGGGACTCTGGAGAGGCGATTTCTGCACAGGTTAAGGAGGGAACACGGGAAACAGGGAGAAGCCATGCAGATTTCTCTTTTTCCGATCCAACCTCTCCTGAGCGGGTCACCGGTCACCATGCACGGGGGCAAGAGTCAGAGTCCCTGGAAAAAACGCCTTTCAGGAATGAAGTTCTGAGCCAGATCGTAGAGAAGGCGGTCTTGACCCTCAGGAACGGGCAAGAAGTCATGAGTATTCGTCTCAAGCCGGAATTCCTGGGGCAGCTGCAAGTGAAGGTTGCGGCCGAAGATCATCGAATCGCTCTCAGGATCGTTGCGGAAAATCCGCTCGTCAAGGATCTCATAGAGAACAACATCGATCTGCTGAAAAATTCTCTTCACAACCAAGGACTGGAGATTGATCAATTGGACGTATTCGTTGGATCGGAGTCGGATCAGAACCGGGGTCCCTATGAAGGTCCTTCCTTGACGAGGATTGCCGGAGAAATCGTCTCTGGCGGCTTGGACAATAGTCCGCACGAAACGGAAGAAGAGGAAATACCAAGAAATGCAAGAGATCAAGCGATCAGGAATCTGGTGGATTTTTTTGTGTGAGATGGAATGGCTTTCTCATGTGAGCGATCACGAGGGTGTTGAAGCTACATCAAATGATCGGGTGAGGTGTGCTTTTCTTTCCGTTCCGAGGCTTCCGGGCTTCGCCACAAGGCGGCGGGATGTTCCAAGGAAAAGCCCACGCCGCCCTGTGATCGGTTCCTATCCCATGACTAAGAAAGGGGGAAGTGGACGATGTTGATAGATAGCTTGGATGCAACAACAACGAAAAATGATTCTTTATCCTCTGTAAAAAGTAATTTACTGGATAAAAATGATTTTTTGAAAATGCTTATCGCTCAACTTGAACACCAGGATCCGCTCAATCCAATGGAGGGGACAGAATTTACCACTCAGCTTGCACAATTCAGTTCTTTAGAACAACTTCAGCAAATCAATGAAAATTTTGGAAAACTGGATTCACATTACGTATCTCATGGTAACTCACAAGCGGTAAACTATATCGGAAAATATGTTGATGCTGAAGGAAATTCTGTCAATGTAACGAATGGAAAATCAGATTACATCTATTATTCACTTGAAGAAAATGCAAAATCGGTTTTTATCAATATTTATGACACATATGGCCGGTTAGTCCGGGACGTTAAAATCGACGGAGCGCAGACAGGCGAGCAAAAGTTCGAATGGGATGAAAAAGATAATTCAGGAAATACGATTTCTGACGGATCATACAAATTCGAAGTATTCGCAACGAATTCGAGTGACGAAATGATTAACGTTGAAACGATCATGAAGGGAAAGGTAACTGGCGTGACGTTCAAAAACGGAACAGCGTGCCTTCTGGTTGACAATAAAGTGATCCCCATAGGAAACGTGAGAGAGGTCAGAAATGGGGGGGACTGATATCGAGGACCTAGTGATAACATCAGCACAGTATAACTCATGATAGGGGAGGGTTTTTGAAATGTTGGGTTCACTATTTTCTGGTATTACAGGCTTGAATGCAAATGCAACGGCGATGTCGGTGATCGGTGACAACATTGCAAACGTCAACACCAATGGGTTCAAAAGCACAAGGCCGTCTTTTGAAAATCTACTCAGCCAGTCCTTGACCGGGACGGCGAACAGCGAGATAGGCAGGGGCGTGGTGATGTCGTCCATGAGTTTGGACTGGGACCAGGGCACCCTGGAGACGACAAGCAATGCCACGGATCTTTCCATTAACGGGAAAGGCTTTTTTACCGTGAGAGACACCAACGGTTTGATTTTTTACACCAGAGCCGGTGAATTCCGATTCGACAAGGACGGAAACCTGACAAACCCTGACGGGTTGATCGCGCAAGGGTGGGACCTCAGCACTTCTTCCGGGATTGGAGGAACCCCGGGGGACATCACCATTCCTGGGGCCGGCATGAATGTCCCCAGAGCAACTTCTGAATTCTCAATCGATGTGAATCTGGATGCGGAGGCTGCGCCCGGCGATCAGTACACCGTCCTCTTGACAACCTATGACTCCCTGGGTGGTGCCATCGATTTGACCTTGACTTTCACCAGAACGAGTAACCAGCGTGAATGGGAGTGGTCCGCCTCTGTTCCTCCCTCGGTGGGTTCAGTGACCAGTCCCGCAGCTCCGTTTCCCACGCTAACATTCAACCCCGACGGAACGCTACCCAATGGAGTTGATCCCACGATAACCATCGCCTTGATCAATGGCGCCGCGGCGACACAGACCATCACATGGGATCTCTATGACAGCACCGGAGCGACTAACGGTGATGTCACCCAATTCGCCTCGCCTTCTACCACCACTTTCATGACCCAGAACGGATATCCCGCGGGCACATTGTACGACATTTCAGTCGATGAGCACGGCATCCTGACCGGCTCCTATTCCAACGGCCAGATCACCCCGCTTTTTCAACTCGCCCTGGCAGACTTCCCAAGTTACTCGGGCTTGATCAAACTGGGCAGGAATCTGTATTCAGAATCTCTAAGCTCAGGCCAGCCAATGCTCGGCACACCGGGTAGCGGAAGCAGGGGAGCGATAAGTCCCAGTACGCTGGAAATGTCCAACGTGGACCTCGCTTCCGAATTTGTGAAGATGATCATAACGCAAAGAGCTTTTCAAGCCAACTCCAAAGTCATCACGGCGAGTGACGAGATGCTATCCGATGTCATCAATATTATACGCTAATGAGGTCACGGACATGGATTTGAGCGAAAAATGAATCTGGAAAAGGTTAACAGGGAATGGGAAAGACCCGTCATCGACAAAATGGCAAGGGATCATCGGGTGGTTCAATGGAAATGAGCTGGATAGGTGATGTGGGCTCTTCTTATGCTCCAGGGCTTTGAGGCCCGGCAAACACCGCAAGCGGGATCTTCCACTTGATCTTGTCAATCCGGCCCGAGGAGGAACTGAACTGAAAACTGCGTGAGTGTCCGATTTCTATTTATGGATGGACACTATCTAGAGAAATTCAAGGGAAGAGGAGATAGTAAAATGATAGAAGTAACTAAGCTAGATAACTCGAAAATTTTGGTTAATGTCGATCTAATTCAGTCACTTCAGTCGACGCCAGACACGGTTATTACTTTTACTACCAGGGATAAAATTATGGTAAAAGAATCATTGGATGTAATATCACAAAAAATCTTGGAATACCAGAGAGCAATTCGTAATTGTATAGCATCAAATGAGATAGATATTGGACTAAATTATTAGTAAAAAACATCATATATTATTTTAAGCAAAAAATATTTTTTAGTATAATTATTATATATTTTCTGGAAAATTAGTAAATTTCTATTCAAGAATATCTTTTAATTTTATTATCTATTAAATTCCTAATTGATTACCTAAAAAACAATTGTAAACATTTCATTGGAATTCCATCTGTCTATTTCATATCAGATAGTTTTCAATAAAAATGAATTTTGTTCACGTATGGTGTTTTTCCTTATCTATTTGAAATGTCAAATACTTGACAATATACGAAAAAATTTGACATGAAAAAAGGCCCCAAAAAAAATTAATGATAAGTGGTTATGAGGATGACAAGAGTTTTCCTTTTGAAACCTCATGTATCGAAAAAAAGAACCTGTGGTCTGTAAGGCATTCGGAACCGCTTGCTTGTGGCACAATAATTGCCAGTCTCGTTAAAGGAGGATTGAAAGGATTATTCCCCTTTGGGGAGTCTATCGAGTTCGATCGGTGTTGTTTGCTTGGCAACCCCTTGCTTCTGTGGGAGAGGAAAAAAGGGAGAACAGGCAGACAGCATGCAGTGCTCTCGCGGTTCGTATGAAGGAGGTTCCTCTTGGATATCACCACCTTTATGGGTATCCTTGTGGCCGGCGGTCTGGTGATCAGCGCCATCGTCATGGGCGGCTCCGCAACGTGGTTCATAAATTATCCCTCCATCATGATCGTTTTAGGAGGGACAATGGGTGCAACGCTTCTCAATTACCCCCTTTCGGAAGTCTTGAGCGTATTCAGGGTCGTCAAGAATGTGTTTTTGCATCGATCACAATCCCCGAACAAGATCATCGACCTTATCGTGGAATTCGCCAAGAAGGCTAGAAGAGAAGGGATTCTTTCCTTCGAGGCCCAGCTGAAAGAGATTGAGGATCCCTTTCTGGTAAAGGGCCTTCAAATGGCTGTGGATGGAATGGAGTCAACTTCCATAGAGGAGATTCTCACAACGGAACTTCAATTCGTTCAGGAACGTCATAATCTGGGCTCCGAGATTTTCACCACGATGGGGACTTTCGCACCGGCCGTTGGCATGCTTGGAACGATCATAGGCCTGGTGCAAATGCTGATGCAAATGAACGATCCCAGTCAGATAGGGGCTCCAATGGCCGTGGCCCTGCTGACTACATTTTATGGAGTCATCATGGCGAACCTTATTTTCCTTCCCGTCGCAGGGAAATTGAAGACAAGGAGCAGACAGGAGATCCTTACGAAACAGATGATATTAGAGGGAATCATGTCCATTCAGGCCGGAGACAACCATCGTGTGGTTGAGCAGAAGCTAAGAGCCTTTATCTCGCCAAAGGAGAGAAAAACCAAGGAAGAAGAATCATGAAGGAGATCATTCGAACCGCTCACTGTGCCCCGCTGTGCGCCCAGGCAGGGGTGCCCGCCGGCAAATGGGGGAATGCTCAAATTTGGGCTGCTCTTTCTGTTTCGTCCCCTTCTCAGCACATCCATCGGTGAATGGAGAAGGGCGATTCAAGAACGAGTGCGGCAATTCAATACAGTGAATTTGTAAAAATGGGTAAAAAAAGAAGAAAACTTGGAACCAAAAAGGATTCTGATACGGCTGGATGGGAGATTGTATACTCAGGCTTTGTTTTAATATTGCTCTGCTTCTTTGTGATGCTGTGTGCATTTTCTTCCGTTCAGGAGGCAAAGGTATTTCGCTTTGTGAGATCTTTCGTGGAAGCCCTGAGCATATTTCCAGGAGGACTGAAATTTGAATCAGGAGATGCGGTTCTGAAAGTCTCGGGAGATATGGTGGAGGCTGAAAGAGAATTGACTTCCATGTATAGCGATCTCAAGGAATTGACGGACCAAATGGGGATTTCAGATCGCATCAATTTAGCCGCCTCTGAGAAAGAGGTGGAGATGACACTGAGCGATGATGTTTTGTTCGGTCTCGGTGTGGCGGAAATATCCCCTGAAGGGGTCATCCTGTTGAGGAAGATAGGTGAATTCATGGGCAAGAGCTCACTTTCTCTCCGTGTGGAAGGGCATACGGACAATCTTCCCATCCAAACTGAAAAGTATCCTTCCAATTGGGAGCTTTCCACCGCCAGAGCGGTGAACGTCGTGCGATACCTGATGGAAGCGTACAAAATCGCCCCGGAAAGACTAACCGCAGCCGGTTATGGTGAATTCCGGCCCCTGTTGCCCAACGATACACCAGAGCACAGAGCGAAAAATCGCAGGGTGAAGTTCGTTTTTCTTGAAAAGGAGGAGGGGGAGCCAAAGGACGGAAATGAGCATTGACAAGAAAGGATGGAAGAGAAGTCAAGTCCAAGAACAAAGAGGAAAGTGGCTTACAACGTTTAATGATCTTGTAACGCTTCTCATGGTTTTTTTTGTCCTATTATTTTCAATGAGTACGATAGATATCGGGAAATTGAAATTCATTGCAAATTCACTTCAGAGTGGTCTTGGCGTCCTCAAGGAGGGAAAGCAAGTTCTTGTCGGCAAAAATAAGCCGATTGTCGATCCACAACTGGAGAGTGTAGATGCAAGTTTTGTCGAAGAGACAATTAAGGCCATCAACTCCGTGCCGGGATTCGAAGCTATCCGAACGAGAAGAGGGGTTATCATCAGGCTCGCGGATGCGATCCTTTTTGAATCCGGCAAAGATGATATCAACTCGGACGCTTTTCCTATCCTGAACAGAATTGTCGCGACGCTCAGGGAATGGCCGGATTTAATCCATGTGGAAGGCCATACCGACAATGTTCCTATTCATACGAAGAAATTCGTCTCCAACTGGGACCTTTCGACGGCACGGGCCGTGAACGTGGTGAAGTACTTGGTCGAAGAGGGCAAAATCATGCCACAGAAGCTTTCAGCAGTGGGATATGGAGAATCGAAACCGCTCTTTCCTAATGATACGCCGGATCATAGAGCGAGGAACCGGAGAGTTGAAATCGTTCTAGGGAGTAAGCAGGCGGAATGATATTTTCCTAAGTCATCACAGGATCCTCGTATTCACATCATTCTGTGATCGGTTACAAATTATCAAGGGAGGACGGTCCCCCTTATGTCGGAACGGATTTTGTCTCAAGAGGAAATCGATGCCCTGCTTTCCGCAATGGATAGCGGAGAAGTGAATCTGGAGTTGGACGAAAAGGGAGAGGTCCAGGTTAAGCCTTACGATCTTACTTCCCAGGGCATCATGCTGCGTGATCAGTTCTCTGCTCTCGAGGAAGTGTACGATAAGTTCACAAGTTTGCTCCGTACCTCTCTTTCCTCTTCACTTCAAAAGTCGATTGACGTTCAATTCGTCTCCAGGGAAATGGTAAAATTCGGAGATTTCATCAAGGCTTTCTCCACTCCGACCAGCTTCACTATATTCAACATGGAACCCCTCATAGGATCGGCACTTATCGCTATTGAGCCTAATCTCGTATTCTCTCTCATCGATTGCATGTTTGGCGGAGACGGAAGACCCCTGAACCATGTAAGAGATTTCACACTGGTCGAACAAAGAATGATGAGAAAATTTGCCGTTGAAGTTTTGAAAGAACTGGCGAAAGCTTGGGAGATCGTGTATTCAGTCAGAATTTCACTTAAGAAAACTGAGATTAAACCTGAATTCGTGCATATGGTTGCACCTAATGAACTGGTGATTACGATTGTGTTCTCGGTGAGCGGAAATGAATTTTCAGGAAATATTCATTTGTGCTTTTCCTATCTGATGCTAGAGCCGATCAAAGACAAGCTTTCGTCACGATACCTGAGGGAAAGGGACATGGAGCATACCTGGAATTCCCAGCTTAAGGGGCTTTTGAGAGACACCCCAGTGACACTCATTGCTGAGCTTGGAAGGACGACTCAATGCGTCAGGGAATTATTGAATCTCAAGGTGGAGGACGTAGTCAAACTCAATACCGGACCCGAGGATGCCGCGGTGATAACCATTGAGGGGGTTCCGAAATATCTGGGGATCCCTGGAATTGTAAAAGGAAATAGAGCTGTTCAGATTAAAGATTTATTTGATAGAGACGGTGGGATGGATAGCCATGGCAACACCAGATGAAAAGAGAGACAAGCTTCAAGAGAAAACTCCCGGGGGGAAAACAAACCCGGGGGTGCAAAAAGAAAAAGACAAAACGTACGAATTCTCCGATCTCCACGACACCTCGGGTTCCCAGCCCGCCGCGAACATCGATTTCATCCTCGACGTTCCGCTGGAAATAACTGTGGAGCTTGGCAGGAGCAGAATGCTCATAAACGATTTGCTCAAGCTTGGGCAGGGATCCGTGATCGAGCTGCCCAAGGTCGCTGGGGAGACTCTGGAAATTCTGGCAAATCATCGACTGGTGGCCCGCGGGGAGGTGGTTGTTGTCAATGACAAGTACGGGGTCCGCCTCACCGAAATCATCAGTCCCATCGAACGTATCGAGAGGCTGAGATGAGTTACGAACCCGCATTGATTTCGACCGGACTAAAAATGCTGACTTGCCTTTTTCTGGTGGTTGGAGGGTCGTTTACGCTTTTGTATTTCACAAGGCGTGCAACACGAAAAGATCAGGGCAGGCAGAAGGAAAAACTCATCAGAGTCTTGGGCAATAGCAGTATTGGGGTAAAGAAGAGCATTTCCATGGTTGAAATTCCTGGAGCGGTCCTGGTCCTGGGAATTACAGCCGACAATGTCTCCCTCCTGAGCAAAATAGAAGATGAGGAGACTTTGAGGAAGCTCAAAAGCATCGGAGACGAGAAGCCGGTGTCTCCATTCTCAGATCACCTGCAGAGATTGACGGCAAAACTAAAGACGCTCAAAATTGAAAGGGGATAGATGATTTCGGATAATGGCTCGGCTTATGATTCACCTGTTTCTTTAGACCCTGAGCCGCCTCAATTTCAGCAGACGGATACGATGAGGTCAGTGAAAGGAGCCCCGGCTTCCTCCGGGGGGCCGTTGTCCCGCCCGTTGCTATTAAAGCTGTTCGCCATTTTCTTTTCGTTTCTGCTCATCTACTTCACCTTCAATCCGCGGATTTGTTCGGCAGCGTCCACTCCCGTGAACGCCCCTAATATCACCATTGGCTTTGACCACACGAAAAAGCCGGGAGAAGTGGCGGTGGTCCTCGAGATTTTCTTCCTGTTGACCGTCCTTACCTTGGCTCCAGCAATTCTTATCATGCTCACTTCTTTTACAAGAATCGCAATTGTTCTTTCCGTTCTTCGACAGGCGATCGGGACCCAATCCATGCCGCCTAACCAGATTATTCTCGGTCTGGCGTTGTTTCTCACATTTTTTATCATGACCCCGGTCTGGCAAAAAATTAACCAGGAAGCGCTTGAACCTTACATTCAGAAGAAGATCAATCCACAGGAGGCATTAGAGAAGGCTTCAAGACCAATAAGGGATTTCATGTTCAAACAAACCAGGGAAAAGGATTTGGCTTTGTTCGTAGATATCGCGAAGCTCAAAAGGCCAAAAAATCCAGACGATGTTCCTATCCAAGTCCTCATCCCTTCTTTCATCATCAGTGAATTGAAGACCGCTTTCCAAATTGCTTTCATGCTGTTTGTTCCCTTTCTCGTAATTGACATGATTGTTGCAAGCGTTCTCCTTTCGATGGGCATGATGATGCTCCCTCCCATTATGATTTCTTTGCCTTTCAAACTAATTTTATTTGTTTTGGTCGATGGATGGTATCTGATAGTTGGTTCCTTAGTGAAAAGTTTCGGTTAGGTCGAAATGACTTTTGAATTTGTCATAGAATTTTTAATAGATGCGCTTGAAACTGGATTGTTGCTCGTTGCACCGATGTTACTATTCGGACTTATAGCAGGTTTGCTTATGAGCATGTTTCAGGCCGTGACTTCTATCCAGGAAATGAGTCTAATTTTTATTCCAAAAATCTTGGCGGTGGTAATTGCTCTGATTATTTTCTTGCCCTGGATGGTACGTTTTATGATCGATTTTACTCAAAAACTGATTCTGAACATACCAAATTTGGTTCACTGAAATAGCCGGTGCCTCTTGTGGGCATGTGTAAGAGATGATTGCTTTTTCCATACCATTGGCAGATCTTCAGATATTCCTTCTGATTTTTTTTCGAATAAGCGCTATTATTCTTTTCACTCCTCCCTTGGATAACAGGCGTATTCCTTTTATCGTGAAGATCGGACTCAGCCTTTCGTTCAGTGTCATTATATTCCACATTTTTCCCCATGAAATCAAGGAACCGATAACGGAAATCGCATCGTTTTTTCTGGTAGCGCTCGGAGAGTTGGCGGTGGGCGCAGTCATTGGATTCTCGGTTAAAATCCTATTCGCAGGGGTACTGCTCGCCGGTGAGGTGGCGGGTAACCAGATGGGCTTTTCTTTGGCCCGGCAGGTTGACCCGCAACTGGATGTGGACACGTCCGCGATTGGGCAATTTAAGAACCTGATCGCCATTCTCGTATTCTTTGCCACCAACGGACACCACGTGTTCTTCCGCGCTCTGGCGGAGAGCTTTCGATTGGTCCCGCCGTTTGATTTCCGATTCGGACCCTCTTTGACGCAGACTCTCATTAAGTTGACATCCGATATGTTCCTCATTGCTTTGAAGGTGGGAGCACCTCTAATAGCGTCCCTTTTGCTTACAAGCGTTGCTTTGGCTTTGGCGGCCAGAGCCGTTCCCCAGATGAATGTTTTCATCGTGGCGTTTCCAGTAAAAATTATGGTTGGGTTCTTTTTTCTAATGCTGTCAATCCCTTTCCTGTGTTGCCTGCTGAGGGATTTGTTTCAAGGCTTGGAGGGGACTCTCTTTGTCCTTTTGAAGGCGATGTAGAAGGGGGGGGTAAGCGAGTAAGCGATCTCGGGGCGATGTATGGCTTTCTCCCGTATCGAGGCTTCCGGGATCGGCCACAATGGGGCTGGACATTTTCTTGGAACTGATGAGAGGGTGATCGCATGAACCTCAGCTTGAGGGGGCATTGGGCTCTTCTCCCCCAGGGCTCCAGTGTGAAGAGGAAGGGAAGTCATGCCTGAGCAGGAAAGGACCGAGAGTCCTACCGGTCAACGCCGTGCCAAGGCGAGGAGAGAAGGTCATGTGGCGAGAAGTAAGGAGATCCCTACAGTTCTGATCTTGCTCGGTTCTCTAGGGCTCTTTTTTTTTGCCGGATCCCAGATTTTCGTGGGCCTTCCGGAATTCATGCAACTGGTCTTTCAAAATGCATCGAGCATCAATCTTACGGATGATTCCCTAATTCCTTTCGTCCTGACGTTAATCGAAAAAATGGCGTCAATGCTGGCTCCGCTACTGATCGTTGTCTTTATCGCAGGGATCGCAGCTAACGTTGTCCAGTTCGGGTTTCTGTTCAATTCAAATGCAATTTTGCCTAAGCTGTCCAGGATCAATTCCATTCTCAATCCCATCAACGGGATGAAGAAATTTTTTTCCATGAGATCCCTTGGTGAGCTTTTCGTTTCGGTTTCCAAGCTGTGTATTATTGGTGGGATTTCGTATCTGGTGTTGCGCAACGAGTCAGAGGTGATTCCCTCGTTGATTCAAATGACAGTCGTAGATATCATTGCCTATATTACAGGAATGTCCCTCAAACTGGGTTTTTATGTCTGTCTGGCGTTGTTGTTGCTCGCTTGTCTGGATTATGCTTTTCAGCGTTGGCAGTATGAAAAAGGTTTGAGGATGACGAGACAGGAGATAAAAGAGGAGATCAAGCAACGGGAGGGTGATCCCCTCATAAGGGCCAGAATCAGAAGGATGCAGCTGGAAATTGCTCGACGCCGGATGATGGAGGAAGTGCCGAAGGCCGACGTCGTCGTGACCAATCCAAAAAGATTGGCGATCGCTCTCAGGTATGATGCGAAAACCATGGCGGCGCCAAAGGTGGTTGCGAAGGGGGCGGGAGCCATTGCCGAGCGCATCAAACAGATCGCGACTGAGTATGGAATTCCCATCGTGGAGCACAAGCCCCTGGCGCAGGCTCTTTTTAAGGCAGTGGATATAGGAGGGTATATCCCCGTAAATCTTTACCGGGCAACAGCCGAAGTTTTGGCGTACGTTTACAAGCTGAAAGGAGTGATCCATCATAGGTAGTGTCCATCCGGAAATGGCCCTTTTCCGCAATCTTCCCCCTCGGCCCTTGGCTACGGCGAGACAAACGGCGTGAGTCCGCAGGGCTGTTTTTGTCCCGCCGATGGCGGGATACGTCTCCGCGCAACCGCATGCCTTCCCCCGCTGGGAGAGCGGGATCTTCGACAGTCCCTATATAAGAGCCCGCATCACCAGTAGAGCTTACATGGGACTACCCCGTGGTCACTTACGGAAATAGAAATCGGTCCCTCGCCGGTTTGCATTGTAAGCTGACTTTTCGAACGAGGGGCCTTCGGGTCAGTTCAGCGCGAGGCATGAAAAATGCATAATTGAAGCACAGCTATCTGGGCCGGCGGATTTTTAACCTGTGATGGTTCGGCAATCAAACGGGGAACAAGGGTCGCCGCAACGCGCGGTTTCGCGCTGAGCGTTGAATGCGTTGTGAAAGAACGAAGTGCGCGAACCTGGAAAATAGCGGCCCTTGTTCGATTCTCGGCAATGTGCGTTCGGCCTCGGCCCGGAGTACGCTTGATGAAGCAGGGTTGGCTTGTTTGCCTTCGGGAATAGCCCTCTTAGAAAATAGGCTAAAGGAAAATGTCAACGACCATCGTAGGCCAGAATCCAGGTTCCAGATTGATTTCCCTCCTATCGAGAAACATGGATATCCTGATAGCAGCCGCTGTAGTGGGGATATTGATCTTCATGATCATACCGTTGCCGCCCGCGCTGCTGGATATCCTTCTTTCATTCAACATCACCTGTGCCCTTGTGATCCTCCTGGCCGCCACGTATATCATGAAACCGCTTGAGCTGTCTTCGTTTCCGTCAATTCTCCTGATTGCAACTCTGTTCAGATTATCACTCAATGTGGCATCCACCAGAATCATTCTACTTCACGGCAGCGAGGGCACCCTCGCCGCAGGCAAGGTGATCAAGGCCTTTGGAAGTTTCGTGGTCGGGGGAAACTATGCGGTGGGGGTCATTGTCTTCATTATTCTTGTCGTGATCAACTTTGTGGTAATCACAAAGGGCGCTACCAGAATCGCTGAAGTGGCCGCGCGATTCACCCTGGATGCCATGCCCGGCAAACAGATGAGTATTGATGCCGACTTGAACGCTGGAATCATCAATGAAGAGGAGGCCAAGACAAGGAGGCTTCTTGTCGGCAAGGAGGCCGAGTACTATGGCGCCATGGATGGTGCCAGCAAATTCGTTCGGGGAGACGCAATCGCAGGGATCATCATAACAATGGTGAATATCGTGGGCGGACTTGCGATTGGCGTCCTCCAGAACAAGATGAGTTTTTCCGACGCGGCGCAGAACTATACCCTCCTCACCGTTGGAGACGGATTGGTTAGTCAAATCCCGGCCCTGATCGTTTCCACGGCGGCTGGTATCATTGTGAGCAGAGCAGCGGCGTCTGAATCCAACCTGGGAAAAGAAATCACTTCTCAGATCGCATTTCAGCCCCGAGCAATTGGTATAGCCGCGGCTGTGCTTTTCTTGCTCGGTATGATTCCAGGACTTCCTACCATTCCTTTCCTCTTTCTTTCTGTCATCGCGGGAGGACTGGCGTATGTGGCCTCTCAAGCGAAAAAGACCAACTTGGAGAGGGAGAAAGGGAAAGAGACGCGCAAGAGCAAAAGAAAGGCACCGGAGAGGTTTGATTCCCCTCCACCGCTGGATATCCTCGCTTTAGAAGTTGGCTATGGTCTCATCCCTCTGGTGGACGTGGAACAAAGCGGTGAGCTTCTGGATCGGATTAAGTCGATCCGCCGGCAAACCGCTCAGGAAATCGGCATTATCGTTCCACCTGTTCACATCCAGGACAACATGCAGCTAAAACCCGGAGAGTACTCCATCCTGCTGAAGGGCAACCGAGTGGCAAGGGGAGAACTGATGATGAACTACTGCTTGGCCATGAATCCGGGGAATGCTGAGGAGAAAATTCAGGGGATTCCCACAAAGGAGCCCACCTATGGCCTACCCGCCTTTTGGATTAAAGAGGAGTTGCGGGAGCAGGCTATCGAGAAAGGCTACACGGTGGTTGATGTGTCGACGGTTTTGACGACCCACCTCTCTGATGTCATCAGACAGTACGCCCATGAATTGCTGGGAAGGCAAGAAATCCAGAAGCTCCTGGATTCCGTTAAGGAATCCCACCCAAAAGTGGTGGAGGAATTGGTCCCGGACCTGCTGGCTCTCGGAATGGTCGCAAAGGTACTGCAAAACCTTCTAATGGAGCAAATTCCCATCCGCGATCTGCTGACGATCCTGGAGACCTTAGCAGATTACGCGCCATTAACAAAGGATCCAGACACCCTCACAGAATATGTGCGTCAAAAACTCGCCCGTACCATCACCGGAATGTACCAGACCCCCGAGGGAACGATCCCACTGATCACACTGGATCCAAATGTTGAAAAGGAGATTACCGAATCGATCCAACAAACCCCACAAGGTAGCTTTCTCACCATGGAGCCTAAAGTAGCACAAAGAATCATGGAAGTTCTGTCCGGCAACCTTGAGAAATTCGTGCCTCTAAATCGCCAACCCGTTGTCCTGTGCTCGGCCCATATCAGATCTCACTTTAAAAGGCTCGTGGAGCGTTTCATCCCTAACCTCGTCGTCCTTTCCTATAACGAGATCTTGAAAAACGTCAAAATCCAATCCCTGGGGATGGTGGCCATTTCAGATGCAGATTAAAAGGTTTGAAGCGCAAAATATGACAGAGGCTTTGAGGCGGGTAAAACAGGAATTTGGGCCGGATGCCGTCATTCTTTCGGCAAGGACTCTGAGCAAAGACATTGGAATATTTGGACTCCTGAAAAGACCCGGCGTGGAGGTGACTGCCGCCACGGACCATCATGACGCGGAAAGGCAGCGCCAGTCCGGTCCGCGAAAAGGGTTGAAAACCAGGACGGACCGTTTCGAGCCGTGGACAGGTCGAGACAACAAGCTCAACGCTGCTTCCATGGCATCTCCCTGGAGGCAGATGAAATTGGTCAAGAAGCCTGACCCTGTTCCCGCATATTGCCGAATTCACTCAAATGCTGCGGAGATATTCCTAAGAATGCGGAGGCGAATGTTGTCCCAAGGGGTCGAGGAAAAGATTGCGGAGGAATTGATCAACCATGTAAAAGGCAAGGCGTTGTCAGAAGATTTTTCTACCGAAAAGGACATCCGAAAGTATTTCGTTGCCGCTTGCAAAGACTTGGGCCTGTCGTGCAGTCCTATTGAGTTTCCAGATAAGAAACAGAGAGTTGTTGCCTTAATCGGTCCAGCGGGAGTTGGAAAAACGAACACCGCTGCAAAGTTGGCAGTAATTTATGCGAGGAATTTGAAAAGGAAAGTAGGTTTTATCACGCTCGATAACTATAGAATCGCAGCAACAGTGCAACTCAATATCTATGCCAAAATAATCGGCATACCATTAGAATCTGCATCAGATAAAAAACAATTTTCTAAGGCCTTAAAAAAATTAAGAAACAATGATCTAATTTTAATTGATACACCGGGCATTAGCAGGAGCAACTTGAAATATTTAAAAGAAATAAGAGGTTTTTTCGATTCCGTGCCTTCGTTGGAAACTCATCTTCTGTTAAGTGCAACAACCAAAGAGCAGGATATGGTCGATATACTGAATGGAGCCAGCGTGCTTTCCCTAAACAAGTTACTCTTCACCAAGCTTGATGAAAGCAGCTCGTATGGAAACCTCCTGAATCAATGGGTCCAGGCAAAAAAGCCGGTTTCGTATTTCACCACGGGAGACCAGGTCCCTGAGAATATCGAAATGGCAACCATAGAGAAAATGTTGGATCTGGTGCTCGCGGACAGGCAGGTGAGCATTTCTCCGTGGGCCAGTTTAAAGACAGCAGAGCATCATTTCAAAGAGGAAGAGGAGAGGGAACTGAACCGGTCGTATTACATTGCCAATAAAAAGTCGGATCTTTTTCACAGCCCTGAATGCAGGTGGACGAAGAGGATCAAGACAGAAAACATGGTCCGGTTCCAGAATATTGCAGAGGCCATGAGAAACGAATTCAAACCTTGCAGGTCTTGTATCTGTTCTGAGGAATTAAACGAAGCCACACCCCTTGAAGTTTCCAGTGCAGAAAAGCAGATCGGTTCTCATCGATGAGGCACCTTGTCAAAGGGGGAAAAAGGAAAAAATGGTGAAATACAGGCCGTCACAAAAGATCATCAGTTTGAACAGTAAGCTTGCGCCCAGGGAAAACGCGACATTCCTGCACAAAAACGAACATTCCGGAGACGCCAGCCGGCTGATCGCGGTCACCAGCGGTAAGGGAGGAGTCGGAAAAACGAATATTGTGGCTAACCTTGGTTATGTCCTGAGCATGCTGGGAAGAGAAGTTCTTATCCTTGATGCGGATCTGGGTCTGGGAAATCTCGACGTATTGCTTGGTCTGGCACCTAAGTACAATATTTCCCACGTGATTATGGGACAGAAGACGATTCCTGAAATCACCATGGAAGGGCCGGGAAATATGAAAATCCTTCCTGCCTCCTCAGGCGTACAAGAACTCACGCAGTTAACGGAAGATCAAAAAAGCAGAATACTCAGCGAACTGGACGAAATAGCAAAAGGAGCTGATATCTTCCTGATTGATACACCAGCAGGTATATCAACAAATGTCACTTATTTTAACCTGGCAGCAAACGAAATCATTGTAGTAGTTTCTCCTGAACCGACTTCGATAACCGATGCCTATGCGTTGATGAAAATACTTTCTATTAAATATCAGCAAAAGGAATTTCTATTACTGGTAAATATGGTCTCCGACAATCAAGAGGGATTAGAGATTTATAATCAATTAGATAAAGTTGCTAAAAAATTTTTGGATATTTCATTGAAATATTTTGGATTTGTGGCATTTGATAAAAATATAATTAGATGTGTAAAAAAACAAAAAATCGTCAGTCAAGCTTATCCAACTAGCGAAGCAACAAGATGCTTTGAATTCTTAGGAAAAAAATTATGTTCGAATATAACAGAAAATTAGAATAAATTTAAATATTTAAAACACTTGTATTTGAATATTTTATTTGAAACCCTGGAGAATTCCTATGGCTTTGGCAGAAAGACAGGCGAAAAGTACAGTTAGAGAAAATAACGTCTTAAGAAATCAATTAATTCATGAAAATCTGCCATACGTAAAACGTATCGTGCACAGGATTGCCACGCATTTACCATCGAGTGTTGATATCGATGACTTGATGAACGCTGGTATCATCGGATTGATCGAAGCGATAGAAAGGTATGATCCCACACGGGACAATAAATTCATCACCTATGCAGTTTTCCGGATCAAGGGTGCAGTGTTGAGTGAACTTAGATCACAGGATTTTCTGTCGAGATCAGCTAGGAGAAAACTTCGAGAATTGGAAAATGCGTTTGTAAGACTCGAGCAAAAATTGGGTAGAGAGGTCGATGACGAGGAAGTCGCAACTGAAATGAATTTAAGTCTCGACAAATTCTATCAAATAAAAAGAATGGCAAGTATTTCTTTTGTTAGTTTTGATGACATAGGATGCTCCACCAAGGAAGAAAAAGAACATTTAATGAATTTCTTGATGAGTAACGAGAATAAAGATGCTTTGGCGATAACCAGGTTGAAAGAGATTGAAGCGGGTGTTGCGAAAGCAATTGATCAACTGTCAAAGAAAGAGAAGCTTGTCATTTCTTTGTATTATTGGGATGAGATGACTATGAAGGAAATCGGAAGGGTGTTGGAAATTACCGAGTCACGGGTCTCACAAATCCATGCACAGGCGATCATGCATCTACGGGTGATCTTGAAGAAGGAAGGATTGATTAACAGTTAATGTCAGTGCGGAGATGATTGAGCGCTCTCATCTCCGGTAAAAAGCGGGCGGTGTTTCCGACAGGCACGTTACAAAACTGACATCAGGCACGTGGAACCTGCCTAGTGTGTCGAACCTCTGGTGAGCGGAAGAGACCCCCGCTCAGCGAATGGGAATTATGGCGGGTCCGGGTCCACACCGGATGGTGGGTGTGTGAGCAAGCGCATGCTTCAAATGGAAAGGGAAATCGAGAGCGGTCCAAGCCAGGGAGATAGAAGCGTGGTTGACCAGGTGACGATCCAGAAGGTCATAGTCCCTACCTCTTCCACCGCAAGGGTGAATCCGGCGGACAAAAAGGAAACGAATAGAGGACAGAAGCAGTTTGAGAGCGAAATGCGTGAAAAGAAAAGAAGGGATAAGAGCGCGACTCACGTGAGAAAGGACTCTGATGCTGCTGAATTGGACGCGGATCGCACAATGGAGGAAGTACCCGTGGACACAGACGGTGAAAATCCTGAAGGTAACGCAAAGGACAAGGGAGCGGGCTCCGGGCATGGAAAGCACATTGATATCCTAGCCTAGTCGATGATTGTCGGAAAGACAGGAGGCAGGAATGCTCGAACTGAGCGTGGATTTCTTCGAGATGTTGTTTGACGGGTTGGGCATTTGCATCTGTGCATTTGCGGTTGTCTATCTGTTCGTTAAGAGGATGCCCGATAGTGCCTTTCACTTGAAAGAGGCTGCTGAGGAAATTTCCCAGAGCTTTGAGGAAACACTTTCTCAGCTTGTCAGGCAATCAGAACTTGCATATGAGGCCATATCTGCGGCGCTGAAGCAAGAGCGGTTAGCAATGCTTGAATTGATGGAGAAGGACACCCCAAAAGGGGAAAGGAAACAGGGGCCGGTGGATACCGCAAGCGGGCCTCGAAGGGAAAGAAGGGAGAGACAACGGTGGGATTCTTACACGCCCGATGAGGATCCCTATGCCGAGGCGGTGAGACTGGTGGGACTCGGCTTAAGTGCGAAAGAGATCTTGAAAAGAGCAGGGATTTCAAAGGGAGAACTGGACCTCATCATCAAGCTCGAAACTCAATGCTGCGGATACGCCGATAAGGTTCCGGCAGGAGTCTAATCATTTCCAATCAGTTGGCAAACCCCACTGCCGGTGAGGGATAGGCATTCCCTGGTCCGGGGAGGTAGGTCAAATGCGTCCTCCACATGCATGAGCCGGAACTGTTTAGTGTCGAAGATCCCGTCGCCGTGTGGCGGGGGCCCGTAAGTCCCGGAACGGAAGAAAAGTTCGCATCGCCCGTCGAGCTGATGTAGATGCAACAGCCCCGTCATCGCTTTCGATGAGCTTATAACCTCCGTCATCAGCCGGGCCAAATCTTCTCCGCTTTCACTGGTGGGCTTTAATTTCTGTGCGTCATAGGCATGAACGGCATCATCGGGAAAAAATTACCTAGTTTCCATCCGGAAACGGCCCTTTTCCGCAATCTTTGGCCTTCCCTGAAGCCTACGGCGAGACAAGCGGCATCAGTCCGCGGGCTTGCTCGTGTCCCGCCCATGGCGGGATACGTTTCCGCGCAACCCCTTGATTTCACCACTCAGAGAGCGGGATCTTCCACTTGATCTTGCGAATCCCGCCCGAGGCGGGACTGATCTGGAAACTGCGCCGGTATCCAATTGCCATAGATGGATGGGCACTGGCTAATGGATGGGGTTCGCGGGCAAGAGTCCACCGGGTTCGGTTGATCGGACCATGGACAGATGAAAGGAGGTCCAATTTGGTGAGGTTTCGTGTCATTGCCCCCCTTGCAGAGCGCATCCTTCGGGGGAGAACGTGGGACGGTTAAGGACGCTTGACGGAGGACAAAGGGCAGGTTGCTTCCCAGCAAACCTCCCCGGAGGGCATAGCTCCCATGGAGGAGCTTTTTGGTGTGCTTCTTGCAATCCCCTTATACGGACGATGGAACGACGCATAGGATAACCATAAGTGATCTGATTCGTTTTGATTTCGGGAGGCCTGCAGATGCATGAATCGATCTATGTGGCCGGCGCCGGCGCGATAGCCCAGCAGTTAAGGATGGAGGTGCTGGCCAACAATCTCTCTAATCTGGATACCGTCGGATTCAAGGAAGATAGAACCGTATTCAGGTCTTACCTGGCCGGGTGGCTCGATCGAGCGAAAGATCCCTCTGGGCAATCCTCCGTCAGAAGAGAGGGGGCAAGCAATATAAAAGTTGGAGTCGAGGAGACCAGAACGAGTTTCTCTCCCGGACAATTGAGGCACACGGGAAATCCACTGGACCTGGCTTTAGAAGGAGTGGGGTTTTTCTGCGTTCAGAAGGCGGAGGGGATTCACTATACCAGGAAGGGGAATTTCGCTCTCGATGAGCGTGGAACTCTCGTCACGCAGGAGGGGTTGCCCGTTTTGGGAAAAAGAGGGGAGATCACCATTGATGGAAAGGAAATTGTGGTGGACCTTGAAGGGAACGTCGTCGTAGACGGGGCCAGGGTCGATACGCTGAGAATTGCGGATTTTCCGGAGCCCTACTCCCTGGAAAAAGTGGGAGATAACTTTTTTTTGCCGGCAAGTGCCGGGGTTGACGAGAGAGTGGCTGAGGGAGCGAAGGTGAATCAAGGATTTGTTGAACTGTCCAATGTGAATCCGGTGAAGGTGATGACGGAAATGATCGAGGCGCTCAGAGGGTTCGAGGCTTATCAAAAACTGATCCAGTCAGCCAGCGAACTCACTTCGAGAGCGATCAATGAGGTGGGAAGGCTGGCCTAGTGTCCATCCATAGATAGAAATTGGACACTGGCGCAGTTTCCTGATCAGAAATGACGCTTCGGGAGGATGGACGTTCGCGTCGGTTTCCAATCGGGAAAAGAGCCATTTCCGAATGGAAACCAACCTGAATCAGACCCGAACGAGTCAGGATCAAGACATAGGAGGTCAACATGCTGCGAACGTTATGGATTGCCGCTTCAGGCATGGAAGCTCAGTCATTGAACATTGATGTGATCTCGAACAACCTTGCCAATGTCAATACTTCCGGCTTCAAGAGAAGTCGAGCCGATTTTCAGGACTTGCTCTATGAAACATTGCGCCCGGCAGGGGTTGCCTCTTCCACGGCAACTCAAGTACCCACCGGGATCCAATTGGGTCAGGGTACAAGACCTGTAGCCGTCCAAAAGATTTTTCTCCAGGGGGACTACCAACATACCAAAAACGAATTGGATATGGCCATTGAAGGAGACGGTTTCTTTCAAATACTACAACCCAACGGCGAAGTCGCCTATACAAGAGCGGGGGCTTTCAAAATCGACAGCGACGGTCGTATTGTTTCATCGGACGGGTTTTTCATGGAACCGGAGATAACCGTTCCGAGCGATAGTCTTTCGATTTCCATAGGAACGGACGGGACGGTTTCCATCCTGCGGGCAGGAGAGACCCAGCCGGATGAAATTGGAACCATTCAGCTCGCCAGATTTGTCAACCCGGCGGGACTCAAAAGCATGGGCCGGAATCTTTACCTGCCCACACTCGCATCAGGCGACGCAATGATAGGCACAGCCGGTGAAAATGGATTTGGAACCATTGCTCAAGGCTACCTTGAGATGTCCAATGTGAGTGTGGTTGAAGAGATGGTGAATATGATCATTGCTCAAAGAGCCTATGAGATCAATAGCAAGGCGATCAAGACCGCGGACGAAATGATGCAAATTGCAAACAATGTCAGATGATAGGAAGTCATGGCCGACCATGCACGTAAAATTCGTTTTGGTAAGTTTATCGGTAACGTTGTCCTTCTCCTCGTCGTTTCGGTTCTTGTTGTGTATTCATCGTGTCCTCTCTTTTGCGCAGAAGTGACCACCGTAACGATTCCGGAAAGGGCGGAAGTGAAGCCCGATGTAATAAGGCTCGGGAAAATTGCCCGCGTCAAAGGCGGGGACCCTGAGCTGATCGAGAAGATGCGCTCTGTGGTGATTGGAAAATCTCCTCTGCCGGGCGAGTCAAGCCGGTTGAATGAGGATTACGTGAAGATCCGTTTGAAGCAGAACGGTATCGATCTGTCCCAGGTCAGGCTTGAAGCTCCGGAAAAGATCAAGATCACAAGGGCCTTCACTGAAATTTCGAGGAAAGAAATTGAGCAGATCGTTCTGGAATTCATTTACAAAAAAATACCGTGGGACAGGAGCAAGGTAAAAATCGAAGATATTCAGGTGAATGAGGGCGTTATCCTGCCGAGGGGAGATATCAAGTACGAAGTTTTTCTTCCCCAAAATACGGATCTACTGGGAACAGTTCCCATCTCGATCCTCTTTGAGGGAACCGGTGGCTTCCATAAGAGGATATGGGCGACAGCCACGATTTCTGTGTTCACCGAGGTGGTCGTTACAAAGAAGCCCTTGAGAAGATCTCAAATCATCAAGGAGGAGGACGTTGAGCTGCAGAAACAAGATCTGGCCGGCCTGCCCTCCAACGTCATCAGCAGTTGTGAAAAGGTGCTGGGAAAAAGGACGAAAAGGGCGATTCATTCAAATGCAGCGTTAAGGACAGATCTCGTAGAGCTTCCACCTCTCGTCAAACGTGGTGACGTGGTATTCGTGATCGCTGAATCGGAGGGTCTAAAGATTACGACCCTTGGCGAAGTCCAGGAGAGCGGTCATTGCGGAGAACGAGTCAGGGTGATGAACCTGGATTCTAAGAAAAGCATTTATGCCCGTGTCCTAGACTCAAATGCAGTAAAAGTTGATTTTTGATCGGGGGAGTCCAAGTCAATGACCAAAAAATTTCAATGCTTGCGGGGATCTTGGCCGAGCTGGTTCTCCCTTTGCTTGCTGGTCGGCGTTCTCTTGGGCTGTGCAACGACTGTGACGGAAAAGAAAATCGAAAACAAGGTCCTGGTTCGTGACATCGCTGAAAAACGTGAAGCGAAGTCCGAAGGATCGCTGTGGCAAGAAAGCGGTCCCCTGGGAGGTTTGTTCCAGGACTACAAGGCCAGCAGGGTCGGAGATATTGTAACCATAAGAATTGTTGAATCTGCAAGCGCCTCCAACAAGGCCACGACGAAAACCCAGCGAAATTCCTCCGTGTCCGCAGGACTGGAGAATCTCTTCAATCTGGAACAGCGGTATCCTCCCTCAGAGCCATTTTTAAATCCCTTCTCCAAGGTGAAGGCCGGCCTCGATTCCAGTTTTGATGGCGCGGGCTCCACCACCAGGAGCGGCAGCCTGAGCGCATATATCGCCGCCAGAGTGACGGAAGTGTTGCCCAACGGAAATCTGAGGATATTGGGCTCGAGGGAAGTGATGGTCAACAACGAGCGTCAATATATGGCGTTGACCGGAATCATTAGGCAGGGAGACATCTCCTCGGAGAATATTATCCTGTCAACGTACGTTTCTGATGCGAAGATTGAATACAGCGGCGTGGGTGTTGTCCATGACCGCCAGCGCCCAGGCTGGCTGGGAAGAATGCTTGACGTGGTCTGGCCTTTTTAAGCGGCCTTAGGGAAATGAAGATTTGGGCAGAGGTGAGCGGATGGGGAGAGAGATGCTTGCGAAGATAGTTCATTCTATGGCGATCCTCATTGTGCTTGTGAGCCCCGCCGATGCCATCCGCATCAAGGACATCGCCGATATCAAAGGGGTGCGCCATAATCAGCTCGTGGGCTACGGGCTGGTCGTGGGATTGAATGGGACCGGCGACGATGAGGATTCAGAATTCACCATTCAAAGTCTTGCAAGCATGCTGGTCAGAATGGGCGTGAAGGTCAATCCGAAGGATATCAGCGTGGACAATGTGGCCGGGGTCATGGTGACCGCTGAGCTGCCTCCCTTTGCAAGAATCGGAAGCAGAATCGATGTCCTCGTCAGTTCCATCGGCAGTGCCAAGAGCCTCCAGGGGGGGACTTTGCTTCTCACCCCCTTGAAGGCTGCGAACGGGGAGGTCTATGCTGTAGCCCAAGGGCCGGTGAGTGTGGGTGGGTTTTCCGCGACTGGGGCGGGGGGTAGGGTTCAGAAAAATTTTGTTACCGTTGCGGCGATTACGGGTGGGGCCACGATCGAAAAGGAACTGCCTTTTAATTTCCTGGAAAAGAATAGCCTGACTTTGGCCTTGCACAGCCCCGATTTTACCACGGCATTTCGTGTAGCGGAAGCGATCAATACGGCTTCCTATGGTCGTCTGGCGGCAACTCTGGATGCGGGAACCATAGAAGTGAGTGTCCCGGAGAAATACCACGGCAATCTTGTTCAGTTGATTTCCATGATCGAGGGACTGGAGGTGACGCCCGATACGGCGGCAAAAGTCATCGTCAACGAAAGAACGGGAACCGTGGTGATGGGCGAGAATGTTAGGATTGCCACCGTTGCCATCTCCCATGGAAACCTCAGTATCGAGGTCAAGGAAAGTGCGGAGGTATCCCAACCTCTTCCTCTTTCCAAAGGGGAGACCGTTGTGATCCCCGAATCAGACATCGGTATGAAGGAGGAGAAAACTCCCCTTTTTTTGATTGAATCCGGCGTGAGTATCGGCGAGCTGGTCAGGGCTTTGAATGCACTCGGGGTATCTCCTCGAGACTTGATTGCCATTTTTCAGGCTATCAAGGCAGCCGGTGCCCTGAGGGCAAAGCTTGAAATCATTTGATGCGATGTGAGCCGAAAGAATGGGCCGATCGGCAAAAGGGCGTAAATTTCGGTTTTCCGACCACAGCGGGAAGGGAATCCGTTTCCTGGAGTGAAGGTTATGGCGGACACGGTGTTTCTGCCTGCCACGCGCGGGCTGACTTCAAGTTTTGATTCGGAAAGGGGTGTGAGGTCTCTTAGGGGCCAAAAACCCTCGGGTTTGGAAAAGGACCGTCGGGATCTCGAGCAAGCATGCGGAGAGCTGGAATCGCTCTTTATCTCCTATCTACTGAAAGAAATGCGAGCTGCGATACCCAAATCCGGCCTGATCACGGGGGGGCCGGCCGAGGAGATGTATACATCCATGTTGGATTCCCAACTGGCTAGGGAACTGGCCTTCAAAGGGGGGTTGGGCTTGGCCGACATGCTTATGAATCAACTTGGGGTCAAGCCAGAGCATGCGGAAATCAGAGAGCAGAAAAAGTGAAACAAATCATTAAAGCTCTAACGGTTTTTTGACGATAATAGACACAGAGGTGTCGACTCTCGGATTTTTTTCAAGGCGATTTTCGAAAATTCGAGATCCGAAAGGGATCAGGCACCGCGGGAGGGTGTGACCATGAAAATTTCAGGGGAAAACCAGTTCGTCAAAGCGAACGCCTATGTCAACAACGTCAGGGATAAGGAAAAGGCAGAGTCTTCCTCCGGGCAAACCACGCAGGTCTCGACGGAGGATAGTGTTGTCCTCTCCCCGAAAGCAAAAGAGATTCAGCAAGCCAGGAAGCTTTTGGAAGAGGTGCCCGATATTCGAGAGGAGAAGGTGGCCCGGCTGAAAGAGCAGATCGAAAATGGAACCTATGAAATCGATGCAAAGAAGATTGCCGCAAAAATGATCAGGGAGTCTCTTCTCAATGAATCCTTTTAAGTGCTGAAGGGGGATTGTTCAAAAGATCTGCCTGAGAAAAGGCAATAACCGCTAAAAGACCGGCTGTAAGAAAACCGGCCTGTTGAGCGGTGAAGAACCACGCCCTGGTGATCCTTTGGCACTTGGGTTGCACTGGAAGATTCACGTGACGTTATGGCTATAACGAGAACCAGCTTATTATTGGAAAAACTGCTGGACCTGCTCGAAGAAGAAGTCGGGCTGTGCCAGGGACTCCTTGGGGCCCTTCAGAGAGAAAAAAGGGCTGTGGTGGATTCAAAACTGACACAATTAAATGAGACCAGTAAGGAAAAAGAGAATCTTATTCTGAAGATTCGCATCATGGAAGAGCAAAGGCGACGAATGTTGGAAAAGCTGGCGGAATCCCTGGGACTACCGGTTGAGTCGCTCACTCTGAAAAAAATTTCCCGGATGGTGGAAGAGCTTCATTCCAATCGACTGATGGCGTGTCATTCGAAATTATGGGCCTTGATACAAAGCATCCAGGAGGTAAATCAAAGCAACAGATCCTTACTGATGCACTCCATTCAGCTGGTAAAAGGGTCTTTGAGCTTACTGGATAACCTGATGGCCTCGGGCCCGGTTTATTACCCCACCGGGGAGATCAAAACGGGCCATCGAAGCGGGAAATTTCTTTCAGGCAGGGTTTGATCATTTCGAGCTTCGTGGGTTGCCTTGCCGGATAAGGAATTCGTAAACGCCAGAGGCCTTTTTTCGGTTTTCGCCAATAGGAACCGCGCCTGCGTGCGGAGAAATTTCGTCTAGGGAGAGCTTGCTAAGTTCTTTTCCCTCTGATGAGCTTATCGGCACATCCATGGGAAAACTTAAAGAAGTCCAAAAGGAAGTTGGGATCCGTATTGAGTGAATCGATTCTTGTTGGAACCGGAAACCCACACTCAGGAAGAAACATCCGGCAGAGGCGGAAGGGATGTTCTTCTGAACCAGATTGCCCTCAAAAAGAAAAGAAAGAGGCATCCACCGTGAAAAACACGAATAAGAAGCTGGCTCAGAAGATCACGAAAATTTCAGAAAAGATCGCCACACTGGGGCTGAGTGACCGAAAAGGCTGGAAAGGCGCCGCGACCAGGCTTGAAAACCTGATATCTGAAGTCCCGGAAGAATCACCGGTCCTGTTGGAAGTTCTTCGTTCTTGTGCGCACTGCCTCAAGACATTCTCTGAAAGAAACGTCCAATGCAGCATATCCGCTATTGACGCCGTCTCCGAAGCTTTGGACGCTTCCGGGCGGTTTTTGCAGGAAACCCCCGATGATGAGCTTATCATTGCAGAAGCCAAACAGGCACTGAAGGTCGCCCTGGAAAATGATTCGGAGGAGGAGCCGGCGGAAAAAAGAAATGCCTCCAAAGTTCCGAGGCTTGATTCAGGTTTGTCCCTTGACGATGTTGCTTCGTTACTGATCCAACTCGAGCCTGGTGACGAGTCCGAGTTGACACGTCTCAAAGAACTCCTGGACCAAGTTGCTTCGGACCCGGCACTTTCTGAACCCCGTCTCGGGTATATCATTCAGGCCTCGAGAAAAGTGAAGGAAATTCTTGAAGGGCAATTGGAACAATCCGATGTGATTGTTGCGGAGGTGGGAGAACTCATCGAAAGGGCAATGGACGGAGAAGACAAGGGAGAGAAGAAAGAGCCGGTCCAGCCGGCGGAGGCACGCCCTGAAAACTTCGAAAGCTTACCCATTCCTGAAGATGCAGACCTGGACCTGATGGGGGAATTCATCTCCGAGGGCAATGACCAAATCGCGGCAGCCGAAGAAGCCTTGCTGGCTCTTGAATCGGACCCCGGGGACACAGAGGCCATTGGCACTGTTTTTCGCGCTTTTCACACGATCAAAGGTTCTTCTGCCTTCTTGGGTCTCCATGCCATATCGGAGATGGCGCATCATGCCGAATCCCTTTTGAGTCGTGTCCGCGACCGGGAAATTCGCTACGAGGGCGTTCATGCGGATCTGGCCCTCCGTGCTGTGGACATGCTCAAGGAACTCATCCAGGGACTTCGCGATGCTCTCGGTGGCCGACCTTTTCCAAGGCCCGAAGGTTACCGTGATTTGATGGATCGCCTAGCCAAGACAGAGGAAGATTCAAATCCTCAGTCTCCGGAAGAAGCCAGGTCGTCAAGCCGAAGCCCGTTCGTCGCGGTGGATGACACACACAGCGAAATGGAAAGCGCGGGGCCGTTACCCCCCGACCAAGCGCATTCCGGGCCGGGAAACGACGAGGAGGAAGCGAAAGCCGGCGCAGGGTCGGCAACAGCGGCGGGCATGGGAGCTCAACAGCGCGCAGGGGGGGCAAAACAGTACGTGGAATCCACCGTGCGGGTGAGTACAAACCGATTGGACCGGCTGATCGACATGGTTGGAGAGCTGGTGATCGCTCACTCCATGGTGGCTCAAGATGAGGTGGTGTTGAGCGCAAGTCATTATGACCTCTTGAAAAAGGTTTCTCACACGAGCAAGATCGTAAGGGAGCTGCAGGATATAAGCATGTCCATGCGGATGATTCCCCTCAAGGCCACTTTTCAAAAAATGGCCAGGTTGGTTAGGGACGTGGCTCGCAAGCTCGGCAAGGAGGTGCAATTGAGCACAGAGGGGGAGGATACGGAAATCGATCGCAACATGGTGGATGTGATCAGTGATCCCCTGATGCACATGGTTCGCAATGCGGTTGACCACGGCATTGAACACCCCGAGGAAAGGGAAAAGGCGGGAAAACCGAGAAGTGGAAACGTGCGCTTGTCAGCCTATCACTCTGCCGGGCGTGTGGTTCTGGAAATCATGGACGACGGCAAGGGGCTCGATCGGGAGGCGATTCTTTCAAAGGCCCTGAAACGTGGACTGGTCAATGAGGGGACAACGCTGGGCAACCGTGAAGTTTTTAATCTGATCTTCGAGCCGGGATTTTCCACTGTGGAGAAAGTGACGGATCTCTCTGGACGGGGTGTGGGGATGGATGTGGTCAAAAAAAATATCGAGGCGCTCCGCGGGCAGGTGGAAATCCAATCCGAGCCTGGAAAAGGTTGCGTATTCAAAATGAGCTTCCCCCTGACTCTGGCGATTATCGACGGGATGGTTGTGCAGGTTTGTGGTGAAACCTACGTCATTCCAACAACATCGATCATTCGATCGATCAAACCGGACCCTGGGGACCTCTCCACCATTTTAAAGCAGGGTGAGGTCATGTCGGTTCAGGGGAAATTCATCCCCCTTCTTCGACTGGCTCGCCTGTTCCGGGTGGACTTGTTCGAACAAGACCCAGGCCAGATGCTTGTGGTGGTGGTTGAGGAAGACGGCAAACGGGCTGGCCTTCTGATCGATGCGATGGTTTGCAGGCAGCAGATTGTCATCAAGACCCTCGGAGAATTGATGCACGATATCCCGGGCATTGCAGGTGCGGCTATCATGCCTAACGGTCGCGTGGGTCTCATCCTCGACGTGGGCGGGTTGATCAAATTGTCCCATGGGGGCAATGGAGAGAGGTTTAGCCAAGACACTCGACAGGCAATACTCGATGCCTGAGCGGTGACCGTTCGTCGACTTCATGGTTTGAGCAAATGAGATACGTGGTCGAAGTGGCTGATATGAAAATGGGAAAAAAAGGAGACATGCTGGTGACTCACGCGCTTGGCAGCTGTCTGGGGCTGATGGTTTACGATCCGGTTGCAAAAGTTGGGGGCTTGCTCCATGCGATGCTGCCGCTGTCCAAAATAAATCCCAAGAAGGCTGAAACCAACCCCTGTATGTTTGTGGATACGGGGGTTCCCAAGCTACTTGAGGAAGTCTACAAGATGGGCGGTCAGAAATCCAGACTGGTGGTGAAGGGCGCGGGTTGCGGGCAACCTTTGGGGAAAAATGAGATGTTCAAGATAGGAGAACGGAACTACACCGTTCTGAGGAAGCTTCTTTGGAAGAATGGCATTCTTCTGGATGCGCAAGACATAGGCGGCTCTGCCAGTCGAACCGTTCATCAGGATCTTTCAACGGGCAGAATTGTCATCAGCAGCAACGGGGTAAAAAAGGAACTGTAAAGAACATGGGAACACTGGAGATCATAGCGAAGGCGGATTCGTTCCCCAGTTTGTCTGGGGCGGCGGTGAAATTGCTCAGAGTTCTCGATGATCCGAATGTGAAAATGTCGGAGATTGAACAGGTCTTGCGCTATGAACCGAGCCTGACGGCGAATCTCCTCAAGCTTGTAAATTCCGCCTACTTTGGTCTCCCCTGTAAGGTAGGGTCAGTGAGACAGGCAATCGTGCTTTTAGGTTGGAAAAGGCTTTTCCAACTCGTGATCACTTCGTGCGTGAACGCCCTCATGAACAAACCCATTCCGGGCTATGATTTACCCCCTGGTGAACTCTGGCGACACTCGGTCGCTGTTTCAGTGGCTGCCGAGGGGCTTGTGAAAGAACTGAATGCGCCGGAAGCGGAGGAGATTTTCACGGCGGCACTTCTGCATGACCTGGGCAAGCTGATCATGGGCAGCTTCGTGAAAGAGGATCTGGACAAAATCGAGGAGGCGGCATCCCAGGGAATCTCTTTCGAGTGTGCAGAAAATACAGTGCTTGGGATCGACCATGCCCAGGTTGGTGCCAAGATCCTTGAGAATTGGTCCTTTCCACCCGGCCTGGTCAGTGCTGTTCGGTGGCACCATGACCCGGATGCGGCCGAAGAGACCAACCTCATGATCGATATCGTCCACGTGGCGAATGTCCTATGCCTGATGATCGGGATAGGGGTTGGGAGGGATGGCCTTCGATATGAACCATCGCCCAGAGCGACGAGCAGATTGGGATTAAAGACCAACCATCTCGAAATAGTCGCCAGCAAGACCCTGCAATGGGTCGATGAGCTGTGTCGCTGAAGTGAGGCGGAGCCCGAGACTCCCGGAGTCTATTGGCAGGGTATCGTCGGATTTTTCCATCTGGAAGCATGTCTACCTGAAGGAGTTTTTGAAATGGCCATCAATGTCCTGATTGTAGATGACAGTTCCACCATGCGGGCCATGATCTTGAAAACGATGCGCATCAGTGGGGTGCCACTGGGAGAGGTGCACCAAGCGGCCAACGGCCTAGAGGGTCTTGATACCCTCACCCAGCACTGGATCGATCTGGTGATCGCGGATATCAACATGCCGGTGATGAACGGGGAGGAGATGATCGATCGAATGCACGACAGTCCCCATACGAAAGATATCCCGGTGATCGTCGTGTCCACCGAGGGCAGCAAAGCCCGCATAGAGAGGTTGCAGCACAAAGGAGCCAGGTTTATCCATAAGCCTTTCCAACCGGAGACGATTCGTGATGCCATTAGAGCTGTCATTGGAGAAATCGAGACAGATGAAAGCCCGGCTTAAAGAAATCTTGTCTCGTGCGGCCGTCGAGACCTTTGAGAAATTGGCCTTCCTGTTTTGTTTTCAGGAGGAAGACCGGGATGTGCTATTCCAAGCCTCTGCGACCGGCGCAAGCCTTTCATTCATGGGGCCGTTTTCAGGAAAACTCCTCATCATGCTTTCGAACCAAATTCTTCCAGAGTTAGCCGCGAATATGCTCGGCTTGGGTGACGAGGAAGAAACCACGTCTGAGCAACAACAGGACGCCTTTAAAGAACTCACAAACGTCCTGTGCGGGAATTTATTGCCCGCTATTGCCGGAAATCGAGTCGTCTTCAACGTGGACATCCCGAGAATCATCACCGATGAGCACGCTTTGAAGGAGGCCGCGGAAGACGGCGACGCGCGGGGGCCCAACTGCTTGGTAAAACTGAATCTTGAAAACGGGCAGTGCGATCTTTTCTTGTTCATTGATGGGCAGATCCCGGAAGATCCGGATTCAGAGGAATCCAATGATTAGAGGCATGTTCCACATCCGCTTTTTGTTGAAATCGGAAGAGGTTGCCATTGAAAAAAATTAGGGTGCTCATAGTGGATGACTCGGCCATCGTGCGGAGGATCCTGACCGAAGAGCTGTCAAAATTCGAAGACATCGAAATCGTTGGAACTGCTGTGGATCCGTATGTTGCGCGCGACAAAATCTTGAAGCTCAGGCCCCACGTGATCACTCTGGATCTGGAAATGCCAAGGATGGACGGTCTTTCATTCCTGGCCAAGCTGATGAAGCATTATCCAATGCCGGTGGTTGTGGTCAGTTCCCTGACTCCCAAGAACAGCGAGAGTGCTCTGAGGGCTCTGGAGCTGGGAGCCGTGGAAGTGCTTTGTAAACCGGGGTCGGCATACTCCACACTGAATATCTCTAGACCCATCGCGAACGCAATTCGCGCCGCATCCATTGCGAGAGTGGAGAAGGGACTGTCAAGATCGCAAGTCCACACTGAAATGCCTCACGCAAACGGCCTGCTGCGCCAGACCACGCACAAGGTGATTGCCATCGGGGCCTCAACCGGCGGCACGAAAGCAATAGAGACTGTGCTCACCGGGATGCCCGCCACTTGTCCAGGCACAGTGATTGTGCAGCATATGCCCGAGAAATTTACCACCGCCTTTGCTGCAAGGCTTAATGAAATATGTCAGATGGAAGTTCATGAAGCCAAAGACAACGATCCCCTTGTTCCCGGCTTGGCTCTCATCGCGCCAGGGAACCGCCACATGCTGCTCAATCGAAGTGGAGGAAACTATTCGGTCAAGATCAAGGACGGCCCGCCGGTTCATTATCAGCGGCCCAGTGTGGACGTCCTGTTTCACTCTGTGGCAAAACATGCGGGAGAAAATGCTGTCGGTGTGCTGCTCACAGGGATGGGGGCGGATGGAGCCAAGGGGCTGTCGGCAATGCACGAGAGCGGAGCTTACACCCTGGTGCAGGATGAGGAGACCTGTGTGGTTTTTGGCATGCCCAAAGAGGCGATCAGACTAAATGCCGCCGACGAAATCGTGCCCTTGCCGAATGTTTCGAAGGCGATCATTGATGCACTGACCGATAAAAAACAGGCAACGAGAGGAACAAGAAAGGCGGAGTGTTGAAGTATGCCCGGTCTTTACGCGACGTTGGACATAGGAAGAAGGGCACTGCTGACTCATCAGATGGGGGTGAATGTCACAGGGCATAACATCGCCAACGTGAACACCCCGGGCTATTCCCGCCAGAGGGTGAACCTGGAAACCAGCGAACCTGTCGACTCCAAGCCCGGACAGATGGGAACCGGTGTGAGGGCCGATGAGATTCAAAGGATCTACGACCGGTTTCTCGCAGTCCAGATCAATCATGAGAATCAGGACCTGGGGAGATGGGAGGCTCAGAAGGACGCGCTTGAAAAGGTGGAGAATATTTTCAACGAGTCCACGGGGTACGGCCTGAATCAGGCCATGAGTGAATTCTGGAACGCCTGGCACGACCTGGCCAACAATCCTTCCAACAGTGCGGAGAGGGTGGTGGTCAAGGCAAAGGGCGATCAACTGGCGGCGTATTTCCGAAACATGAACTCGGATACCGAGCGAATTCAGCGAGACATGGATGAAAGCATCATCGGCGCCGTAGAGGAAATCAACAGCATCACGGAGCAGATCGCCCACCTGAATCAGAAAATTGCCCAAGTGGAAATGACAGGTCAGAATGCGAATGATCATAGGGACGAAAGAGACTTGTTACTGAAGCAACTCTGCTCCCTGATCGATGTGAACAGCTTTGAAGACGACACCGGAAAGGTGACGGTCTACATGCGCAGCGGCAGGCCTCTGGTGGAAAATATTTCTTCGTGGCAATTGTCCACCGAAACCAATCTCAGGGGCTTTCAGGACGTGGTCTGGCTCGACAGAGAGGGAAATGCCACGAATGTAACCGCCGATATTTCCGGGGGAAAATTGAAGGGGTGGCTTGAGACCAGAGATGTGATCATTCCGGACTATCTGAGCAGGCTGGATGCCCTCGCTCAAAGCATTGCCACGGAAGTGAACGCCATTCATAGAACCGGATATGGTTTGACCGTAGATCCGGCTACGATAGACCCAATAACGAATCCAAACGGAGACCCGTATACAAACATCGATTTTTTTACGGGTACTTCGGCCTCTGATATCGAACTAAATATTGCTCTTGTAAATGATGTGAATTTGATTGCCGCAGCACAAAGCCCGGACGGAATACCGGGGGACAATCGAAATGCCATCGAAATTTCCAACTTACAGAGCCGACTTACAATGAATGCCAATACGGCAACCTTTGACAACTATTATAACGCACTCGTGAGTGACGTGGGAGGCGGTGTTTCCACTGCAACATTGAATCTCGATCATCAATCCATGATCGTTTCACAACTGGACAATCATCGAGAATCGATCTCAGGGGTCTCCCTCGATGAGGAAATGGTCAATTTGATCAAATTCCAGCATGCATACGATGCCTCAGCGAAGCTGATCACTACGGTGGACGAACTGTTGGAAAGCCTGATCAATATGATCTAGGTCGGTCACTGATCCCGGGGTGATGGGCTTTTATGAAGAGCCTGTGGAAAATTCCGCCGCGCTTTTGGCGGAATCCGAAAGCCCGCCACAAACTTTGGCGGGCAAACCTCTGAACACAAGAAAAACCCTATTTCCCTGGCAGCAACAGAGCCATGGGATCGCCCCGCGGTCCCTCATGTATGAAGAAGAGAGCCGTTACCGGCTGGAATGTAGTGAAGAAGGAGCTAGAGATGCGGGTAACCAATCAACTGATTACAGGGACAGTGACCAGAAATCTGTTCAAGAAAAATGAACAGCTCCTGGAAACTCAGACCAAGATCTCTTCCGGCAAGCGGATCAACGAACCATCCGACGACCCCGTGGGAATGGGAAAGGTGCTCGACTCTCGAAGAATCCTTTCCTCGGTGGATCAGTATGACAGGAATATCCGCCATGGTGAATCCTGGCTGGTTCAGACAGATGCATCATTGGGGGACGTGGATCAATTACTCATAAGGGCCAAAGAACTGGCTGTGCTGGGAGCTACCGAGACCTCCAATCCCCAGATGAGAGCAGCGGCCGCAGAGGAAGTGGAAAGCATATACGATCAGGTCATGCGCCTGGGAAATACAAAGATGGGGAACAGTTACATATTTGCGGGTCATAAAACGGATGTCGCGCCTTTCACGCGGGACAGCGATTACAATATCACCTATGGTGGTGACCAGGGTGAGATCGGAACCGTTATCGGGGAACAGGTCGACGTCACCGTCAATTTGAACGGTGAAGATGTCTTCATGAGTACCGTGAACATCTTTGACATCCTGCGAGATTTAAGAAACGCTTTACAGAATAACGATACCCACGCAATTCAGGATCAAATCGAGCTCCTCGATGAAGGCCTGAATCAGATCATCAGCAAGCGGGCTGAAGTGGGCGCAATGTTGAACCAGTTGGAGACAACAGAGAATCACTGGGCGGACTTCAGAGTAAACGTGACCCAGGTTCTCTCCGACTCAGAGGACGTTGACATGTACAGGGCCGTCACGGATTTGGCCACCCGTGAAACCGCGTACAAAGCAGCGCTGGCTGCATCAGCAAGGATTGTTCAGCCGACCCTGATTGATTTCCTGAACTAGTAGTTCGTTCATAAAATATTGTTGCAATACCGCTTTGGTTTATGGCATAATTGGCAAAAACGAAAGGAGCCAGATATGCCATTCCAGAGGAAGCGGAGCGCATTGGTATTAGAGGAAAAGGAT
>Ga0209164_1000288_pt1 | contig 139207 bp, 107 predicted proteins | sample MTBNYHSulfiMetaG_FD_187458 | JGI IMG/M metagenome (GOLD analysis project Ga0209164, IMG submission 187458) | Enrichment culture microbial communities from rom New York Harbor, USA that are MTBE-degrading - MTBE-NYH (New York Harbor Sulfidogenic)... | ecosystem: Environmental > Aquatic > Marine... | reverse complement strand
CTCAATGATGTGGCTATCGTGGATGAAAACAATATCTGGGTTGTGGGAAACATAAATACCCCGGATGGTGAATATAATGCCGCTCGTTGGAATGGTTCGGAATGGGAATTTATGGGTATTTACAGCAATACTCTTGATTTATACAGTATCTGGTATTTTGCAGAAGATGATATCTGGGTACTATCAAGTTATCCAATTCATTGGGATGGAGAATCATGGACTCACTACCACTTAACAGAAATGGGAATAATACCAGGAGGGCTTGGTGGTTCTATTTGGGGAGCTTCACCAAATGATGTTTGGTTTGTAGGCAGATATGGACGCATTGTCCACTACGACGGGAGCCGGTTCCGCCGGGTGGAGAGCGGGACGGATGTGGATTTGACAGATATTTACGGAGTAAACGCAAGTCATATATGGGTAGCCGGATGTGACGAGTTTACCCAGTCAGTAATCATAGGAATCTTTGATTCAAAACCAACGAAACTTTTCCATCGGTACAGTGATGGGACAAATAATCTGGATGATGAAACATACTGGTCTCCCGCAGCCTGGACAATTTGGACCGGGCCTCACAGCCGGCGTCTGAAAATAGCCGGGGGTTATGGACTATATGAGCTGGATAACCGGGAGTCACCCCAAAAATACACCCGGATAGATGTTGAAGCACAGACCGGTTATTTTGCATATCCACGGAAAATGCGGGGAAATCATGAAGCAGATTTATTTATTGCCGGTGAATTCGGTTCTTTGTTTCATTTTAACGGACTCTCCTGGCATTGGTATGAAGGGCTTGTTTCTGAATCCGTCCGTCTAAAAAGTATCGCTGTGATAAACCGGTCCGTAGTGGCTGTTGGCGTCGATCATGGCAGTTTTCTGTCTAAAGGTGTTGTTGTAATGGGAAAATAAATATTAGGAGGTGCGACGGGCACGCTACACAGACAATCTGGCAGTGATTGTGGGCTTGTTTGATTCAGGTATCCCGGGAGGAATTATTGTGAAAGGCGTGCATCAGGAGTGAAAAAAGGAAAGTAGCAGTAAAAATGATTTGGCTGACATATAAGATATAAAGGAACCCCCATGAAGAACCACTTCTTTCCAAAATCCCCTCTGATTTACACACTTCTTCTCCCCTTCCTCATCACCGCCTGCTTCAACCCGGAGCCGGATGATTACGGACTGGCGCTTGAAGCGGTGGATGTGGTCTGTGTGGAGGCCACATTCCGGGTTAAAGTTTTGACAGAAGAAATGAAAATCCTTTGCGGATATAATAGTCTCGTTTTTCAGTTTCAAGGATAGAGCCGAGTTTGACTTTAAAATCCAAAGGCGTAAAATTTTGAATGATATTTATTAATTTTTGGCGCTTATCATGTTCTTCGGATATTGATATGTTCTTCCGAATCAGAAACTCCAAATCATAAGCATCCCGGATTTCCTGACGATTTATCAAGGCTTCACATTTCATATCCATCATGATATTCAGGGGAACTGTTTCTGTTAAAACCTGAATATCGCTGAATGGAGACCAGGCAATTTCGGACTCACTTGACGTTATATTTTTTCGGGTATTTATTTCCATTTTCAAACGACGGGGATACCGGAGTGAACGGATTTCAAATAAGAGTGTATTTGCTTTCATTTGATGATCTGTGATATCATAATTCTCTTTAAAAAGGAGTTTTAATTTCTCTTCGATTCTTTTCTCTGTTTGCTCATACCGGAGATAAAAATCAAGATCCACGGAATATCTGTCAAGTCCGTGACACAAACGCAGCATGGTTCCCCCTCCGAATATCAGATCAGATAATATCCGTCCGCTATTCAGGTGATTCAGAACCTCCATTTCAAATATTTCGTGACGGCGATACGAATCCATGTTTTTTCCACCATTTTTGTGTTTTTACAGGAAAGATTCCAAGAACTCTTACAAGTTTATTGGTATCAACCCGCCCCCATTCCACAGCATTAAAATCAAAGGCATATTTCCCCAGTGAACAGAGATAAATGATATCTGCCAGGGCTTTTTCAGGTGTAGCAATAAATAGTCCGGAGATTTTTTCAAATTGTGTATAAAATTCTTTTTTTATTTTATAGTATTTGAACTGTGTTTTATTAACAGAATACACCACACTTCGTTTTATTGCTATGGATTCAATCACATTCCGGTATACCTGACTAGTAAGTTCATAATAAGCCATAGCCGTGGACAGAGAGATATAGGATGGTATCTGAATGCGGTTTGAAAGAAGAAGCATTTCTTCAAGCGTTAAATATTTCCAATCCATTGCATGTACATACAAATCTTTTTTTATCCGCAGAATCTCACCCCGGTGAACGGCTCTTACAAGCCAGACTCTTGCAGAATCCCGGGCAATACCACGCTTTCCGGCAATATCCTTGAGGGAAAATATTTTATCTTTTAACAATGTCTTTTCCATCTATGCTAAATATACATCATTAACAGATATGATAACAATATGTATTTTGATAATTGAGAGGTTAGAGTGGAGGAAAAAAATCAGGCAAAATTTAATACATGTGAGTGTCAAGAATCAGTGGACAGTCGTCAGTCGTCAGTCGACAGTGGACAGTCGGCAGCCGGTAGAAATTGGTCAAACTTGTCACGCGTCACGCGTCACTATTCAGTGGACAGTCATCAGTAGACAGAGGATTAATTTGATTGAATGACTGAATGTTTGTTTACCAAATTTAAACATTCTTCATTCTTCATTCTTCATTCTTTCTTCTCCCCTTCCTCATCACCGCCTGTTTCAACCCGGAGCCGGAGGATTACGGACTGGTGCTCGAAGCGGTGGATGTGGTCTGTGTGGAGGCCACATTCCGGGTGACGGCTTCCGGGGTGCCGGAGCAGTGAAAGATGAGTTGATTGTAGCTGCACTTCGATCGAAGAATATCTTCATTGGCAGAAGAAATCATTAAAAAGAGGTATCAGTATGAATTGAATTTTTCAATAATATTGTATTATATTTCACAGCAATGTTTCCCACTATTCAACATCCCTCCCGTTTTATCTGGGACTTCTGGTATTATTATGATCCGCCAAATAAACTTTTTTATGTTTTTTATTTGAATGCCGACCCGTCCCTTGTTCCGTCTGAACAGTTTCACTGGGCCTCCCAGGTGGGATATGGGGTGACCAAAGATTTTATCCGCATGGATTGGGGACCGTCAGATGTGTTAACGGCCTCGTCTTCACGGTGGGATAATACATCCATCTGGACCGGGGATATTATTAAAGTTAAAAATGGGTTCCTGCTTTTTTACACATCCCGGGACGGCACTGTGGATGATGGTAAAACCCAGAATATCGGGTGTGCTTTTTCAGAAAGGATCGACACTTGTCACTGGGAACCGGTATCCGATTTCCGCTTACAGCCTGACGGCCATTATTATACACTCCGACATGTACCGGATGATGTGTCCATTCATTCCTGGCGCGACCCCTGTCTTTTCAGGCATAAAGACAATATCTACATGCTGGTCACTGCCAAATCGGTGTCAAGGCCGCTTAAGCACAACGGTGTGGCCGGTTTATTACGATGCCGTGACGGAATCCTGAAAGATTGGGAATACCTGCCTCCCCTCGCCAATACCGGCTTTTTTTCCGAAATGGATGTGAACCAGGTTTTTGAAAACCCAAAAGGCGGATATGAACTGATATGCTCAACAGGTCCGGACTACGATTCGGTGCCGGAGTCCCGGGGAACAGGCGGACTCTATGCCATCCATTCGGAAAACCTTCTGGATTTTAATAAAAACAGACCCCGGCAATTGCTCTCACATGCTTCAGGACTCTATGCTTTTCGCATCATTCCTGAACTAAATGGTGAAATCGTAGGATTCGACCACCGAACCGGCGGGATCCGTAGAAGCGGCGTGAAAACGGGCTGGAAAGCGGTTTGCAGGGATTTTTTGGACGTTGAGACGTTTAGACGTTGAGCGCTCACTTCGTTCGCTGTTCATGGGTTTCCCGATGCGCTACGCTTCCGGGACCATCGTTGCGCTCTGGCATAGGGCTCATGGGTTGGGTCAGAACAGAGGTAACACTTTCAGGTTAAGATCCAGGCAACAGTTATTATAAATCTTAATGACACTATATAGGAAGATGTTAATGTTTATGTCCCCCCGGGGATAAAATAGTCCCTCATCAGAATAAATGCAAGATAATATTATTTATTATATATTAGTAAAAGACTATGACCATTTCATCTTGAGTTCAATTATAAAAATATGATTTAGCATTTGAATTTAACCGGAACAAGTATCGAGTAACGAGTAGCGAGGAATGAGCTTAACCACGGTCACCGAGTAGATCTCAGCACTGCCAAAGGCGGTCAGAGATTGTATCGAGGTGTAATTCTTCATTCATCATTCAATTCAGCACTCAGCACTCAGCACTGCCGACTGTCAACTGTCCACTGTCAACTATTGACTGTCCGCCCTCTGCATCGCCAGCAGACATTCAATGGTGGATTCGGCTCCTGAATTATAATTCACACTCCCTGCATCATCAATCCCGTCATAACAACGGCCGGTCCCGGGATCGTACATGGGTATACCGGCGGTGTTTTTTCCTGTAAACCACGCAAATATTAAATCGGATAATTTCACATATTTTGGGTCTCCGGTCACGTCCGAAAGGGCTTTGATGCCCTGATACATGGAATTGATGCCGTAAGAAATTTGAGGATAGGGTGTCAGCGTGTATGTGGAATCAGGATGGACAGTGATTTCCCAGGGGAAATTGTTTGTAAGCACAAAGGGAACGAAGTGATCCGCCCACAGCCGGACACTTTCAAGATAGGCAGGGTTTTCTGTCAGCCGGTATGCCGCCATGAGCGCTGCAGCCTGTGTATTACCCCAGTTGTGCCAAACAGACTGCCAGCAGAAATACATGCCATGGAGTTCGCTTTCCGGGTTACGGTGCTGATACCCTGTCAATCCCTCTGCAATTATTTCAACCTCCCGCCGGTAATCGAAATCCCCTGTTTCTGTCAGGCTTACCAGCACCGTCAGGAGTTCTGCATTCATGTCGGGAGCCTTTTTCACAAGCCACAGAGGACGGTCTCCGAAAGGTGTTTCTTCCACCTCCGGATAAAGGGATAATACATCCTGAAGATGAGGATCCATGGTTTGGATCCGGTTCTTTACCTTTTCAAGCAGCTCTGAGTATTCCGTTCGGTTTCTGAAAATATTGTATGCGGCTGTGAGTCCCCGCTGACCTCTTATCGCCCACCATTGAAATTCAGCAGTGCTGGTCCGGTATGTCGTATTGATGGTGCCATCTTCATGCATAAAATTATACCATAAACCGTCATCCCGGCTCATATAGAGCAAAAAACGGGTCATGCCGGCTGCAACGGGAAGTAAATCGTTCCTGTTATGCCGGAATATTTCTATTTCCAGGACTTCCAGAAAACGACCCACATCATCCACACAGGTAATACCTTCCCCTGGGGCAATGACCGGTTCGTAAGAGGGTGCATCGGCATAGATGTAGATAAAAGAAAGCGATTCACCGTCCACTATCAGGCTGTCCGTCAGCGACAGGGCATGGTTCAGGTTTACAGGAGTGTGGAAATTCTCCTTCCTGGAATTACATCCCTGAAAAAAAATCAAAAGGCACAGCAGAAATATTGTCTTTCTCATATTTTTATCCGGTCTTTCTCTTCAAAAATCAGATCCGTTTTATCCACAACCGCCACTCCGATGACAGTATCGGCTCCGGCATAAATCACCACATATTGATTGTCCGTCTCTATGGTGGCGCAACTGAAGATCACATTGGGGACAAACCCGTTAATTTCCCAATCCAGTTCCGGTTCAATGGCCGGCCGGGACTGGCGGGCCAGAATCTTAGTGGGATCATTATAATCCAGCAGGGCCACACCCAGGCGGTAGGCATTGGTTTCATCCACGGCGTGATAAAAGAGAAGCCAGCCTTCCGGATGTCTGACCGGCGGTCCGGCAATGCCGATTCTTACACTCTGCCAGTCGTCGCTGATGGGAGTCATGATTTTTGTGTGATTGTAAAAATGCTTCAGATCTTTGGAATAAGCAATCCAGATATGGGGATGACGGCGGTGTAAAAGGATATATTCACCATTGATCTTTTCCGGGAAAAAGGCGGAGTTTTTGTTCTCCTCATCCAGAAGAACACCTTTCCGGTCCCAGTGGATCAGATCCCTGCTTGTGGCCAGGCAGATCCGGTAATCCCCGGGAAAACGGTTTCCAAAACCTGTATAGGTCATGTAATAGGTATCATCAATTTTCACAATCCGGGGATCTTCCGGTCCCCGTAATTCCTGGGGAACGTCGTTTTTCACGATGGGTTCGTCCCTTCTTTCCCAGTGGATCAGATCCTTGCTGCTGGCATAGCCCAGTTGGTTAATGTATTCACCATATCGGTCATGTCCACCGATATTGGTGGCTCTGTAGATCATGTGAAAGAGTCCGTTTTCATAAACCGCTCCCGCATTAAAAACGGCTGCCTGTTCCCATTCATGCTGTGGATTCGGTAAAAATACCGGTTCTTTAGATATTCTGCGTAGTGTGATCATTGCTTCTGCTTTCTGTATTTATGTGTTGAAGGTTATGACTGTTTTCAGACTCTTACGATTTTTCTGATTCAAAATTGCCTTTTCAAAATCATCAAGGGCAAAGGTTTTTACCGGAATATCAGAAAGGATAATTTTTTCTGATATCATTAATTCCAATGCTTCTTGGAATGTATTAGGATTTAGGAACGAACCATGGACTGAGATATCATTTTTAAAGATATCATAAGGAGAAATGGACAGATCTGTGCCGGAAGGCGTTACACCGAAAACGATAAGGCGCCCACCCCTGTTTAGTAGAGAGAAAGCTGTTTTCAATGCAGAAATACTCCCCACACATTCAATCACGCAATCCGCTCCGCCCTGTATGAGATCCAGTATTTTTGCGTGACTCTGAGGATCATTCGGATCAAAAACGGCATCTGCGCCCAGATACGAACACAGATTTCTCCGGTTTTCATCCGGCTCCAGAAGGATAACCATGCGTGCGGCGGACAGACGGGCCAGTTTCAGCATAATCATTCCAATTATACCGCCGCCCACAATAGCGATAGCGTCTCCCGGTTGAATACAAGCTTTCTTAAAGCCGTACAAAGCACAGGATAAGGGCTCCATCAGGGCAGCCTGTTCCGGCGGGAGGAATTGGGGAATAGAATAGCACTGACTTTCGGGGACATAGCAATGAGTGGCAAAACCGCCGTCTATATTTACTCCCAGGGCTGTCAGGTTTTCACAGAGATTGATTTTTCCCTTCCTGCAGAACCGGCATTGTCTGCAAACAATATTGGGATCCACACTGATGTAATCACCCGGTTTGGCGGAAGAGACCTGTTTACCTGTCTCTTCAACAATTCCGCAGAATTCATGTCCGAGAATCACGGGCGGACAAGCTTCAGATTCCCCGTTCAGAATTTTTATATCCGTCCCGCAAATTCCACAGGCCTGAACCCGAAGCAGTACTTCATGAGATCCGGGTTTCCGGAGGGGACGTTCAATGGGGATCAAACCCTTTCCGTCAAATTGAATGGCCTGCATCATTTAATTTTTCAATCCTGTGGTTGCCATACTTTCAATGAAATAGCGCTGGAAGAAGGCATAGACTATAATAATTGGTATTGCCAGGAGCGTTGCCGCCGCCAGTTCGGCTCCAAGCTGGGCTTCCGCCTGACCGCCCACGGCAAAAAGGGTTACCATCTGGGGCATGGTCATAAGGTCCCGGACCCTGATCACGATCAACGGCCACAGCACATCGTTCCAGCTTCCCATAAAGGAAAGGATGCCCACGGTAATAATCACAGGCCGTGACAGGGGCCAGAAAATCCTGAACAGAATCATCAGGTCATTGCACCCGTCAATCCGGGCGGCATCAATGAGATCCTGGGGAATATCCAGGAAAAACTGCCGGAAGAGAAGAATGCCGAAGGTACTGATCATACCAGGGACAATCAGGGCAATGTAACTATCCACCCAGCCGAATTTCACCATGAGTATGTACATGGGAATAAGGGTGATCTGAAAGGGAATGACCATGGTAAAAAGGATTACACCCAGGATAAAATCCCGTCCGAAAAATCGAAGCCGTGATAAGGCATACCCTACAATGGATCCGAAAAAGATTACGGATAACGTAACGCAGGAAGAGACAAACAGACTGTTAAACAGGGCCCGCCAGATGGGAATTTTCTGCACAACGGCCCTGTAACTGTCCAGAGTAAAATTGGATGACCACAATCCCACATTGCTGATCTCCATTTCCGGTTTAAAGCCGGCAGAAATCATCCACAAAAAGGGATAGGCGAATATTATTCCGCCAACAATAAGAAAGAGATATATCCAGATTTTTTTCATCCGTCATTCCGTTCCACGAATTTCTTTTGAATTAATACAACCATGAGCACAATGGCGGCAAAGAAAAATCCCAATGTGGCCGCATAACCCATATGTCCGAAATAGAAGGCCTGATTATAAATGTAGAGCATGGCGGACAATGTGCTGTTTACAGGACCCCCGCCCGTCATGACAAAAGGTTCGATAAAAAGCGAAAAACCGCCGATGGTTGATAGAATAATCACCAGAACAAGTGTGCTGTTCAGGGCGGGCAGTGTAATGTGGAAAAACTGCTGTACCGGACTCGCCCCATCGATTTCAGCCGCTTCATACAGATAACGGGGAACACCTTGGAGTCCCACCAGAAAAAGGACAACATACAACCCCACATTTTTCCAGGTTGCCATGATGGCAATGGAAGGCATGGCCCAATCCGGATGGGTAATCCAGGGAATACGGGAGAATCCCATTTTCGTAAGCAGTGTATTCAGCAACCCCGAATCATAGGCATAAAGCTGCCGCCACAAAAGAGTAATCACTACCCCGGATACAATCACCGGCAGAAAATAGACCGCCCGGAAAAAACCACGTGCCTTGATCTTCTGGTTGAGTAAAACTGCCAGAAGAAGCGCAATTACAATTTGAAGGGGGATATGGATAATGAGGAATTTGAGGGTGTTCAGTATAGATTGGAAAAAGAGCTTATCCTGAAAAAGGCGAATGAAATTCCGCAAGCCCACCCATTCCATGGGAGTAATCACATTCCACTTATGAAAAATCAGGATAAAGGAAAAAACGAGGGGAAAGCCCACAAAAAACAGAAAATAAAGAATATAGGGCAGGCTCATAAAATAACCGGTTCTGCTTTCGGTATTTTTTTGTTTATGTTTCATCGGGACCGGTTCCATTCGATAATAACCCGGGCTCTTTCCGCCGCATCTTTTACGGCTTTTTCCGGTGTTTTCAGTCCGAAAATCGCACATGCCTCATACTCCTGAGAGATGCCGTCAAATATCTCCTTCAGGTCCGACGCCCCGTCCACGCCTCGTGTATACGGTGCCTGTTCTGCATATTTCACCATTCTGGGGTGGTGATTGAAATAATCCTGATACAGGGAATCTTCCGTTAAATCTTTTCGCAGCGGGATCTGACTGCACAGTTCCAGCAATCTCAGATCAGCGCGGGGGGTAATGAGAAATTTGGCAAATTCCCAGGCGGAATCAGGATATTTTGTCGTGCTGAATATCGAGATATTTTTATGATCGCCGTATGTATAAACCTGTCCTTCATAGGTATCCGGAACAGGGATGGGTGAGATATCAAATTCAAAATCAGGATTTGCAAAGCGTTCCACATGGATAACATTCCAGGGACCCACAAACTGGGTAGCCAGTTTTCCGGCGACGAACTGATCCCCCTGAAAGGTTGTCCGGGGATAATACCCTTTGGCATACAAATCCTGAAAGAATTGAAAGACCTGCACAGAGGCGTCATTGCTAAAAATGATATCCGATTTGTTAAACAGGGTTTTTCCGCCGGATGCGGCAATATAGAAGGTGTAATAGTCAAAAAACCGCTGCCACCAGATGGGACGGATATCCCGGTACCCCATCCACTGGTCGAAATCGCCGTCTCCGTCCAGGTCTTTTGTGATCAGCCGGGCTGCTTCCATGTATTCACTGTACGTTTTAGGAGGGTTCTCAATGCCTGCCTCCCGGAAGAGGGTAACGTTATACATCACCATAATGGGATTTGTTTTCCAGGGGATCTGGTAAAAGTGACTGTCCGGGGACTGGAATGCATTCAGCAGTTCCATGGGGATCCGTGATGCCATCACATCGAAAAAATCCGGAAATTCATTCAGGCGGACCAGCCCGCCGGCACCGGTAAAATCATCCATGGCACCGGGCCAGATATTTGAACAGATATCCGGGGTGGTTTTTCCCGCGATTGCCGCCAGCAAAACCTCTTCGGAAGACTGGCTGGCAGGAATCGGCTGTAAGAGGACCTGAATATCCGGATGTTCCGCATTCCATTGATCCACCAGTTCCTGTGCCAGATTGATTTCATTCTGGTTGGATGAACACCAATAGGTTAAACGGATAATCCCGGACTTTTCATCTTTTCTACGTGATGAATTCCTGTCGCAGGACAGGAGTCCGGCAATACACATAACAATAATAAGTGTAAAAATTCTTTTCTTTTTCATAATCCTCAAAAATTTACCACAAGTTCGTCGGTTTTGGCAGTATGAACCGTGTGGATTGAAATTGTATAATATCCGCCCCTGTATTCGTAAGACCACAATCCGCTAAAAGGTGTTCCGTTATAGGTAATCGATTCCGGTATGGTTGGAGAAATCATAACCGATTCACACGCATGTCCCGGATACGCTTTCAGGGTCAGCCGGAACTGATCGTTATCAAAACGGCAGGATTCCAGAACAGATTGTGTGTTCAGAAAAATGGGGTATTTCGGTTTTTGTCCCAGAATGACGCTAATGTTTTTCATATCCGGGATATTCTCAGGAAATACAGCCGTGTTTACGGCAGAATCATCATATTTAATCTCCTGTATGACCTCTCCCCTGCCCTTCAGATGAATCAGCAGAGGATTCCCATTGACATAAAGGCTCAAAGTGCATTCATTCTGATCCTCACCCAGGAAAGGATCGAGAGCAATATTCCAGCCGTTGTCGGTCACGCCGTATAATTGATACAGACAGTTCAGATACCACGCTCCGGCCCAGAGGAACTGAGGTTTGTCCACCGTTCCGTATTCGGCAGGATTCTCCTTGTTGGCATTGCGGACTTCATAATAGGCCGGCTGGCCGTTGGGACCGTCCATAATACCGTGGAGGGACATGGTATTGCTGATAAATTCGTCAGCTTTGGCTTTTTCCCTGTTGGCAATGAGAGCCATGGCATACCAGGCATTCCCCTGGGGCCAGATCCCGCCGTTAAAATAGTAGTATTTGGCGCCGGCCTCATTGCCTGAGAATTTCATAAAATCGCCCCACTGTTCAAAATCCATGGGATACGCATTGTAAATCCCCACAGCCGGATCCACCATGACGGATGTAGCCGTTTGAACCAGTTTATTTTGTTTTTCTTCATCCAGCAAACCATAATGAGCCGCTAAAAGGGATCCGATGTAATAGTGCTCATCCAGTGAACCGTCGTTGTGATAGTTCATCAGATAGCCCGTCTCTTCATGCCACAGTTTTTCAACCAGGGCTGTCTGCATGCTGTCGGCCAGGGATGTATATTTTTGAACGGGCACGTCAGGTTTATCCAGTGCCGTGGAAAGATAGACATAATCCCTCAGGCTTTTAATGGCAAGAATGGTCATGTATGTCCGCGGACCGTAATTATGGCCGATATCCCACCAGTCCGGCCGGTAAGACCACATGAGATAATCCTCTTCCAGGGTGAGCAGGGAATTTTTTACACTGGTGGTGATATAGGGAAAAAGGGATTCCACAAAGGAACGGTCCCCGGAATGGCGGAGATATTTTGCCGAAACCTGCACGAACCAGAAATTATTCCAGTTGTCCGAATCGGCAAATTCGGTCACATAGCGGCCGTCTTTCCAGTAATAAGCGTGAGGAATAATATAGATATCATTGGCATGGCGGATGATATAATCCAAATCGTTTTTTACGCGCATAATATCAAAGTTCACTGCCGCCAGATCGGTGACCAGCGCGTCATGGGTAAAATAGAAATTATACTCCGCCGGACAGGGCATGGGGACGATCTCGCCGTCCAGATAGTGGGCATTGGCAGCCATGACGGCCTTTGCATACGCGGCGGAATGATCCGTCTCCGGTGAACCGGTATTCAGAATACTTTTCGAAAAAGCCTGCCGGATTACGTTTTGCCCGTATTCTTCAATTTCCCGGAGATAATTCTTCTGCAGATATGAAACCATTTCCCGGCTTTCTTCAATTTTTGATGAACCGATAATCCGGACGATATTCAAAGATTCACCCGGTTTCAGATCTTTAGTGTAGACATGGCTTACTGCAGGCGATAGGGACGGACCGGAAAGGCTGCTCTCTGTTGCTTTATCTCCCGCATTGGCCACAAAAACAACGGCATGATCCGCATCATTCTCCTGAAAATGGAAATAGGCCGCGTCACCTTCAAGTGTGCTTACAGCCTGGTCAATCGGCCGGAAAGTATGGCAGGTGCGGATGGAAGTCTTCAAATAGGTGCTGAATTCAAATTTTTCGGTTTTATCCGATGTATTCACAATCTGAATCGTAAGAATCATGGCCGGTTTATTCCGGCAAAAACGGTAATCGGCCTGAACACGGTATTCTTCCTTTCCCTGAGTAAAAGAAACGGAAGCCGGTGTGAGTTCAAAAGGTGCCGGTTCTTTTCCAATTGAGTTGGATAGTCCGTCTCCGATTTTCAGGGTCCACTCCCCCACGTAAGACGTATCCCGGGTCCAGTAATCCCGGCTGTGATCGATACTGTTGGCCACGGGGTAGAAAAAACTGATGCGCTGGGGGATCATGCCACTATGGTGGAAAGAGACTCCCACAAAGGGTCCGCCCACCTCGATTTTGGCGTCTCCGGTATATTGAACCGCCAAACACCGGCCGGAATCATCCGTGATTTTACCGCAACTTATCAGTACTGCAGTAATCATGAGGAGGAATACAGCCGTTTTAGAAAATCTTATCATTCGGGGAATCCTTTATAATCGTTACGGTTCAAAGGAAATCTGTATCATTTGTTCTGCCGTAGCATGGGTTGTATGAATACGAATTCTGTGAATATCCTTTATCAATTCCGATGTTAAATCTTCTGATAGTAAACCATCTGCTGTTATGGTTTTTGGTTTGAATGGTGAAACAATGCTAACTTCATTCCGGTGTCCCGGGAAGGCTTTTAAATGTAAATAAAGAGTTCGTGTTTTAGGATCATACTCAGAGGATGAAACAATTGCCCCTGCCGATTCTATGTAGGGGTATTCGGGATACCCGCAATAAAAGAGATAATCGCCTTCATCTGTGTTTTCCATAAAGACGGCAGATGCACAGTTTTTACCGTTTTTCAGGATTTTTTGGAAGAAATCTCCGTGTCCCTGAACGGATATTCTGTTTTTTTTGCCGGAAAGATTGATATCAAAGGTGGAGGATTCCTGATTTTCCGGCATATAGGGTTTGAGAGATATATTCCAGGCATTGTTTTCAATACCGTAAAGATGATACAGTGAGTAGAGATACCAGCCTGCAGCCCACAGGAAATTGGGTTTGTCAATTTTCCCGTATTCGTCCGGATTGTTTTTATCACTGCACCGGAATTCATACATGGCAGGCTGACCGTTGGGACTGTTAATGATACCATCGACAGTCATGTTTTTCCGGATGAATTGTGCGGCTTTATCCCGCTGATCGGTGGCCATTAAACCGAGACTATACCAGGCATTGCAGTGATTCCACACACCGCCGTTGGCATATTTGTACGGGGGACCCACTTCATTCCCTTTGAATTTGAGAAAATCACCCAGAAGATGAAAATCCGGCGGATAAACCGTATAAACGCCAATATCCGGATCCAGAAGCTTTTCTCCCGAAGTTTGAATCAGTTGTATCCGTTTCCGGTCGTTTAGAAGCCCAAAATGAGCCGCCAGCATTGAACCGGCGTAGTAATGAGGGTCAGGGTCCCCATTTTCATAATAATTCATCAGAAAGCCTGTATCGTCACTCCAGAGTTTTTCCTCCAAAGATTTTTCCATCCGGGAGGCCAGGAATTCATAATCGCGCAACTGTTCCGTATTTTTATCCAATGCGGCGGAGATATAAACAAAATCGCGTATGCCCTTAATTGCCATAATCGTCATGAAGGACCGGGGGCCGAAATTATGACCGATGTCCCAGCCATCCAGATAATAGGCATAGAGCAAATCGTCATCTTCTTTGCTGTGGAGTGCATAATCCAGACTTTTCATCAGGTACGGATAAGCCCGGACCAGCAGATCCTTATCACCGGAATGGCGCAGATAAGAAGCCGCCACCTGAATGAACCAGAAGTGGTTCCAGTTGTTGGAATCAGCATATTCGGTGACATATTTCCCGTCTTTCCAGTAATAGGCGTGAGGAATGATATAATCATCGGTGGCATGATCCAGCAAATATTCAATATCTTTTTTAACACGGGGCAGATCAAATTTGACGGCGGCAAGATCCGTTACCAAGGCATCATGGGTGAAATAAAAATTGTACTCGGCGGGACATGGCATGGGGACAAACTCACCATCCAGGTGATGGATCAGGGATGCAAGCATGGCTTTACCCCAGAAAACAGACTTATTCAGTACGGAATCTTCCGTTTGAAATATATATTCTTCTGTTGTTTTTCCTGCTACATGATTTTCATAAAGATCTGTTTCATCTCTGAAATTTTCTGCCAGATAGTCTGTCATCTCCTGGATTTCATGATTATAGCAGGACCCGATAATCTGAACAATCCGCATTTCCCGGCCGGGATGCAGTTCTTTCCGGTAAACAAAGGTCACGGCATTTTCTTCCGGACGGAATTCTGCCGGTTTTTCTGCACCGTTGATAACAAACAAAAGCATATTTTCAATTTCTTCATCGGAATACCGGGTTAATGCAACGGCCTTTTCAGAGTCGTATTCCGTCGTATCTTCATAAATCCACCGGTATGTATGGCAGGTCCGAAGTGTATTGTTCAATCGTGTGTCCACTTCGAAAACCTGAGTCTGATCACCGTGATTCGTAACGGTTGCGGTTATGACCATCGCCGGTTTGCTTTGACAGAATTGATAGGATATCCGGATGTTTTCCGTATCAAATGTTACATTGTATGGGGTTAGTATAAATTCAGCCGGCCTTTTATATAGATCGATTCTTTCATTGTCGCCGATAGTTAATCCAAGTTCCATGGCAAAGGTGGTATCCCTGAACCAGTAATCGGTGCTCATATCGATACTGTTTGCCACGGGATAGAAAAAACTGATGCGCTGGGGGACCGGATAGCTGTGATGAAATTCGGCTCCCACGAAAGGTCCGCCCACTTCAACCTGTGCATCACCGGAAAACTGTACAGAAAAGTCTTTAACCTCTTCCCGGCCCACTTTCAAGGTGCAGGCTGAAAAAAGTAAAAGAATCATCAAACACGACAAAGAACAAATTCTATTCAATTTTTTATCTTTCTATTTCAGTTTAACACATTTCTTCACCGCCGTAAAATCGCCGGCATTCAGGCGAATGAGGTAAATTCCCGAGCTCACATTTTGTGCGGTCCAGCTTACCGAATAATGTCCGGCCGGTTTATTCTCATCAACCAGGGTCTGCACCAGCCGCCCGCTGATATCGAAAATCTGCAATTTCACAGGACCGGCTACCGGCAGATCATAGGAGATGGTCGTTGCAGGATTAAAGGGATTGGGATAGTTTTGGGAAAGGTGGAAATTACCCGGCAATTCATTGCTATTGTTATGGATCCCGCTGGTTACGGAATAGAGTTCGGTGATTTCCTCAAGGGATAAGGCATAATCATAAATGGCAATATCATCCAGGACACCCTTAAAATTATACTGGGATACATTGGGCAGGACCTGTCCGATCATAAGATCGATTGTGGTGGTTAATATTTTCCCGGTGAAGGCGGAATGGGCATTGAGGGCACCATTGATAAATATTTCAATGTTTTGCCCGTCATAGAGTCCCACAACATGATACCATGTATTGGTGCTGACCTTCAGTTCCGAATCCAGATCTTTGATGCCGTCGCTTGTTTTGATGGTCCACCGGATCCGTTTATCGGGAATGATGGAGATTTTCCAGCGATTCTCCCAGTTGCCGTGGGATATGGGATAGGATTCCCGGGTAGAATACAACTCTGTGGCATTCATCCAGAAACTGACGGAGATGGCATCTGTGAAATTCAGGCTGCTGCTGTTGGGAACCCGGATATTATGGCTGGTGCCGTTAAAGGAATAGGCACAATCGGCATTGCCGAAACGGTTTGCCGTCAAAACGGCGCTGTTCACCGTGCCGTGGTTATTCATTCCGCTGTAATCCTGCGCGTCACCGCTGAAGGGATACCATGCCACCGGATCACCGGTCTGGGCCACGGATGAATCCCTTACCACAATTCCGATACTGTCCGTATCAAACCCGCCCCGGTTATCGTCGATGGTACATCTGATGAAAAAATATCCCGTTGAATCGGGTGCGATCCAGGCAATGGCAGAATCTCCTCCCGTGATGGTTCCGAACCGTGCAGACCATTCGTAATTCAGGAGATCCGAATCGGGATCGGATGCCACACACTGTATGTATGTGGTGTCCTGTTTATCAATCTTTCGTGCGGATGCGATCAATTCTTCAATGACGGGATCATGGTTAAAGGCTTCAATGACCGTGATTGTCAGACTGTCCCGGACCGGTTCGGCAATGCCGTCACCGACAAAACAGAAAATGGTGATACTTGTATCCAAAGACGGAGCTGTCCAGTTAAGAACATTCAAATCGCTGTCCAGTGTATCGCTTCCGTTTGTCCACAGGTAGGTTAATTGATCCAGATCCCGGTCCGATGCCGTACAGTAAAGGGTTATGGTTTGATTGAAGAGGACGGTGGTTGAATCCACCGCCAGAGCTTTAATGCGGGGCCGGTGGTTGGAGATCGGCAGTCCCGAGCGATAATCGGCTGTAACGCCATCCACCAGCATTCTTTCTTCATCGTAGGTAATGGTTCCCCCGGCAGGGATTAAAACGGCCATAAGAACCCCGTCTGCGGGAATTGTAATGAGTGTTTCGCCGCTGATGCCGGACATAAGGATTTGGTTGGATACGGCATCATAAAGATCCACAACCGTTGAACCGGCATTCAGGGTTACGGTTTTATTTTCGTCATACGGATTATAGTACAAATAGGAAGGATAGGAATTTTGTTGGAAGTAGTCCGTTTTGCATAAATCCAACTGTAAAATTCCGGGAATTTCCGTTGTATCGATAATACCGCCCAAAATACCCACATGGGATGAACCGTAGAGGGCGAAATTGGTCGCACCCCAGCCGCCGGATATGGCGTCGCCGGTGGCGAATGGACTGATTCCGCTTCCGATGGCAAATTCCCGCATGGATTCATGGGCAAGACAGGCGGTGGAATCGTATTCATAAGCCCAGGCTTCGCCATCCTGGTTTTCTGCAGGCAGATAATTTACATAAAAGAGCCGGGAAGCATTGGCCATGTTCAAAACCCATTTACCAATGGCCCGGGCATAGCGATCGTCGTATCGGACCATGGGAACCAGTGCACCGGCCATTTCATAGCCGTTCATGGCAAAGGCATAGCCGTCATAAAGGGCTTCACCTACCAGTCCGTAACAGTCATAACCGCCCCAGTTTCCCAACGTCACACCCCACTGCCGGGCATTTCCCTCCGGATCAAAACACCAGTTCAGCATTTTATCCACATTGTAAGCGGTTCCCAATTCCGCATTCATACGCGCGGCAGTATAAACACCGTACGGAAGCTGAAGTTCATAAGCCACATTGCTCCCGAATCCGCTGAGGAATTCAAGACACCATTCAGCACCCATGCGGTATCGGGAATCTCCGGTTTTAATGTAGGCATTATATAAAATCCATCCGATGGAACCGGCGGATTCCGGTTCGGTCACACCAGTCGTATGCGGTGTCATGGTGGACAGGTACCAACCGCGATAATTCATGGCAGCCCGTTTCCACGGAGTGGCACTCCCTCCCATCACTTCCACCGCTTTGAGCCACTGGTCGGCCACTGACGTGAACTGATACTCAAAATCGCCTGTTCCGGGATAGAGATCATACAACTGATAAAAAAAGACATTGGGCATCATGGCATACCACCAGTCATCGCCGCTCTGGGCGGTGGGACCGTTCAGATAGACATTTTCTTCCGGCCGGCGGTTAAACCACTCTTCACATCCCAGAACCCAGTCGTATCCGTTCTGATTGCTTTTATCGATACCGACAAGAGTTGCGCTGATCACAGCGGGAAGGACGTTAATTGCTTCCGCATTTCCGGGATAAGGTGTTCCTACAACCGTATGAAGACCAAAACTGTTATGATTGGGATAATTAATCGTGTTTGTATTGATCCAGACCAATGGCAGATATTGTCCTGTCCGGTCAAGATCAAACACAAGATTATCGTAATCCAGCGTTACCTGTTTCCAGTCCCGCATAAGATAGGGCTGGGGCAAATTGGGCATTTGTTCGACCCGCGGGATATTTATTTGATCTGCAAAAACTGAATTAATAAAAAATAATAAACTTGAAAAAATAATCAGTAATCTAAACTTTTTTGGGTAATGCATGAGTATCTCACTTCCAATAAGAATAATTCATTGAATGTCAAGGACCGATCTGAACGGATAAATATTTATAAATCCAGTCTGATTGTAAAGCGGTTCACATTTTTGAGTCTGCCGAAATCGGCATAGGCATAATCCACTTTTATATTAGACTGGCCGAACATTTTGTATCGGATCCCCACACCAAGGGTCAGGCCTTCTTCCGTATCCTCCTGCCCGATGGCCTGATAGCCAGCTCTGACAAAAAGCATATTCAGTAACAGCAATTCACTACCCACATTTATACTTTCGGAATTGTTTATAGGATGGAAAGCATCTACAGCGATTGTAAGTCTGGCATTCGACTTATCAATCAGGTCATATGCCAGTCCAAACTGCATATTAAGCGGAAGGGGCCATTCATCTGTCATAAGTTTACCCATAATACGATCATTGTTTCCTGAGATGGATTCGTCGGCATCATAATAAATGATCAGATCGCTGCCGTCCATTTGCATAGAGGGACCGAAATTTGTAATGGCCGCACCGATACGCAGGCTTCTAAAACCTGTATGGTAGAGTGTTCCGATATCAACAGCAACGGTGGTAGTTTTTTCATGCCAGATACGTTCTGACACAAATTTCCCTGTAAAACCGATTGAAAAACGGTCTGTGAGTCCGTATGAGTAGGATAATCCCACGGCAATACTGCTGGCATCAAATTCCTCGCCGGTTCCCTGAGGAAAATCCACGGTTCGGACTTCCATTTTGGGTACAGTCATGGTATTTATAAAAAATCCGGCAGAACCCCAGCCGCCGAAAGGAATGGTTGCACCCAGATAATTAAAACTGATATCCGCAATCCAGTCCACGCGTTCAAAGACTGCTTCGCTGTGTCCGATTCGGCAAAGTCCGGCCGGGTTCCAATATAAAGCGGAGACATCGTTGGCTACCGCCACAAAAGCACCGCCCATACCGATAGCCCGGGATCCCACACCCACTTCAAGAAAGGGTGCGGCCGTTGTGGCCACATTTGTCATACGGCCTGATGACGCAAATACAGTGGATACTAAAAGTATTACAGTAAACGTTAAAGTTAGTTCTTTAACAAATCTTCGTTTTAATCGAAAACTTTTCATGCAAATCTCCTGCCCTTTCATTGCGTATGGACAACAACGAAATCAATTTTTCTTGAAAGGCCTTCATCTGTTGTGTTTACGGCCATTAATTCCTCATCAAAAACGTGTATATCCGCCTCGTTTTTTAAATCGGAAAGATAATTCTTCAGATAATCGGAAAACACATCAGCATCTTTATAGTCATCTTTATTATCCGTATACAATTTCCGGATCATTTTTTCTGCCAGCATATGTTCTTTCCGGGTTTGCACTTCTTCTTGAACGGATGCCATGCGATCCAGTTTTTCCTGAATTCCTTTCTCTGAAAGGACCCGGTCTCTAACAAAGAGTCCTATGGCATTTCTCAGACTTTGCCCCAGATCTGAGCGGGTATCGTAACTTATTTTCTGCGGATTGACTTTATAATGGAATAAAATATCAGATACGGTCATCACTCCGTCTTTATAAACCGCTAGCGGCTGCTGCATTAAAAAAAGTTCATTATTTGTGAGAAATTTGATCTCTTCGTTTGGAATATAGCGGGCCTGAGGATCAGAATCGGAAGGTAGATTTGCCCAGATATGGTCTGTAAGACTGTTCAAAACCTCCTCCCTGATAACAAGGTTTTGTGAACTCATGACTTCATGAACGAACCCAGCGGCAATCCTGGCTTCCTTTCGTCTGCGTATAACTCCGGTAATAGTCTGACGATTTGCCAGAAAATCATTCTCCCGGACTATCACTTCCTGCTCAAAATCAACAACCTGAAAGATGTGGTATTTTGAACCGTCAAATACAGGTTCGGAAATTTTGTTCAAAGGCAGATCGTATAATATATCTTCCAGATTATCCCTTACATCATTCCAGCTAACGGCATCCACGGGACCATAGCCATCCAGTTCAACGGTCAGTATGCCCGGATACATGGGCGTATGTTCAAAAGGCACATCTCCCGTCGAAACCTTTCGGACTTCACTTTCGAGTTCGGACTGAAAATGTTTTACAAATAAGGTCTTTTTAGAACGGTTAAACATGTCCCGTTCCTCTTCCTCATTCACCTTTACCGGTTTTCTCACATATTTCAGATAGAGTTCGCGGTTTACAGCCTGCCTTCGATACAGATCCAGAGCTTTTTGCAGGGTAGTATCCGAATCTGCAAGTCCCAGTGCTTCCGCCTGTTGTGCCAACATAATCCTGTCTATCAGGGAATTAAGAACGGTTGCACGTGCTTCTTGTTTTTCAGCAGATGTTTCATCCCGGGGTGATAGTTCATAAAAAAAGGCATACTCATCTGCCGTAATAACCCTGTCATTGACAATGGCAACAACAGGTATTTCAGTTTTTTTTCTGCTGCAGCAGGCGACTACAAGGATTAGAATCATCCATAGAGCAGGAATTGTTTTTCTGATAGAACTTTTCATTTTATGAGTGCAAATTTCCCGATTTTCTCACCAACTCCCGGTGCATCCACATGATAAATATAGACGCCATAGGATATTTCATTCCCGTCTTTTGACAGCATATCCCAGGCTGCCATACCGTCATCCGCAGTACTGTGATGTTCAATTGTATCGACAAGATATCCCCTCAGATTATAAATCCGGATGGTGCAATCTTTGGGAAGGTGGAAGAAATGGAGCCGCCTTTCTCCCCGTCCATATTTATAAAGATTTGCCGGCTCCCACGAAGCTGTAACCACATAGGGATTGGGAACCACACAAATATCATCAAGCTTTGACTTTGCCTGTACATCACTTGAATCGGCACCCTGCAACGTAAAGCGGAAAACATCTCCTTTACGGAAAGGCTTTTTTGTTGCCAGCAGGTATTGATCACCCGGTTCAGGCGGACGGGTTGTGAGCCAGGTTGTATCCGCATAGGGAACACCATTGACAAATATAGTATCAATATCAAAAAGCGGCGTAAAACGGATATACCATGAAGTATAACGCTTATAAAAGAAGTCATTATCGGGAACGATGATGATCATTTCATCCCCGTGGCTGTATTTACCGTCCTTATCCACATCCTGCATAGCATAAATGGCTTCCATTGAATCGGTTACATTATAGATACCCACGCTTGAGGGATAGGATTTCATCCCGAAAACACTTGCCGTGCGGGTGTGTATTGTATCGTAAAAAGTAATGATGTAATCAGAGGGCTGTTCAATATTCACACGATACCCTCCTACATTTTCATTTTTCGGATTTAGCCGGATTCTGGGTAAATAATCAAAATCCCCATTAAGAATAGTTGACTTCTGATCGTCAATTTCAATGGATGATTCATTAAATATGGACAGGATAATTCCATCGAACAGGGGACTTTCGACACCATATTCGTCCACATAGATGCTGTCCAAAACCAGTGTATCCGCCGCCACATTTTTCACGGCATAGTATGGGTGAGTTTCCGTATGAAATTTTGTATCTTCAAGGAAGTTTACTTCATAGGTTGTTGACCCGGAAGGAATGTTGTGCTTTTCCACAATATCGACTCTGATACTGCCGGTTCCGGGACCCACATGATCAATATCCCCATCCAGTTTCGGGGGAATATAATTGGCAGATGCAGGCCGGGGAGTGGCAATTCCGCAATTGATATCGGTAAAGGTTACCTGTCCAAGGGAATTCATGTTGATAATAGCTGAACATTCCGACGGGGGAATCCCTTCCACGCCGGATTCACTGTAAGTGTATAAACCGTAGTCGTAGGAAACTACGGCATAATAGTACGTCTGACCGTTTTTAACATCTTTATCCGTATAAGAGTGGCGGATTCCCGTATCATCTCCCAGATTGAATTTCACACCGTAAACATCCACGGGATGGGGACCTGTTTTTCCGTTTTTCAAATCAAACTGAGCTATGGGTTTTCGATAGGTTTTATTTCCATAAGAATCGGTTATGATTTTGCTTTCAAGAAACTGGGGTTCTGTTCCCTTGTAAATCATATAGCCTTCAAAATCAAATTCCTGAAGAAAGGGGTCGAAGGATCTTTCCGCCAAATCATCCCAGACCAGTGTAACTTCCCCGTCTCCGGAATAGATTTGCAAAGTGGGTTTCAGGGGTGGTTTAGCAAATTGATAATCCGCATTATAGATTTGCTGGACCGCTTTTTTATTCTTTACGAGGTCGGCTTTATCCTCGCCAAAGAGCAATGCCATGGAATATCTTTCAGTCTGACCTGCCATCAGGGGGAAAGATCCGGAGGAAAAGAACATACTCAGATTATTCGGTTGAACAATTTTATCAATGGGAGGCAGCATACGGCTGAAAACACCCCAGTTTTCTTCATCATCCGTCAGTTCATACCGGTGAGTAGGAAATATTTCAAAACCTGTCAGACCGATCTGATCGGATTCGTCGGGGTCGGTGGCATTATAATTGGGTTCGCCGTCTGTAGGCAGACCGTCACCTTCTCCCTCGTCCGGACCATCATAATGGGGGTCGTTTGGCCCCACTCCGTCTGCCCCCACATCATCATTCAGGGGTTCACCCGGATCCCAGGCACCGTTTCCGTTTGCATCTGAAAAAGGAGTCCAGTCACAGTCTTCATCATTCGACCAGTGAGGACGGGGTTCATAGCCATAATGGCGGATAAATGCTTCAACATTGTGAACACCGTACGGATATTCGTCCAACCAAACACCCGGACCGTCACTATAACGGGATTCATCAATCAATCCGTCATTATCATTATCTTTGCCGTCCGTATCAATACCGGGGCTTTCCAGGAAGGCATAGCCTGCATAACCGATGGGATACCAGTTCCCGGGATATCCCACAGCTCCGGGTGGACCGTAGGCAAATGCCAGATCGTATTCCTTTTCATACGAACCGATATTCTGAACATTTCCGCCGACACCACCGATTCCCCAGTCAATATACTGGGCAAAATAACTCTTCAAATAATTCGTGGGGGACTCATTCATAATATCATAGAGCCAGAAAATGCAATCTTCAGCCAGTACCTGACTCCACTGAAATCCACGGGCTTTTACAACCAAACCGACACCGCCTCTGGATGTATCCCGGGGATCACAGTAAAAATTCATTTCAAGATTCGGTTCTTTATCCTGATCGTCATCAAAAACAAAAACTGTTTCCAGATCTGCATTCAGAATGCCTCTTCCGAAATACCCATTCCAGTAACCTATCCATGAAACAGGTTTATCGGGCCAGTAATCCGGCCATGTATTGGGATTATTACTCATGGCCGGTGAAGTATTGGACTGTTCATCCATATTGAACCAGTTTGGCCTGGCTTCAAAGCCCCACGGTACGCCTTCAGGTGACATATCCACAAATTCACGATACTGAGTTTCCATAGGGTGAATAATATTTCCATCTCTGTTAATCGTTTCAACGGAAACGATGAGTGTAATATCATCCAGATAATGCCGCTCGGGAGACGGCCAGCAGCCGGATGGATCATCGGGATAACTGCCCACCTCGCAATAATTCCAGAATAAGGTATGAACCAGATTTCCGTTCATCAGTCCCCGTCGCCGGTATTTACGATGCCCCCGCATACTCAGGGGTGTCTGAGCCTGAAGTGCAGTATCCTGCAGACCAAGAATTCCGATTATAAAGAGAATAAATAACAGTTTCTTTTTCATGGTGAATATCTTCATTTTATATCTCAATTATTTTGATCATAACTAATTGAACATCCAATAATAATCTTCCGTGGTTCATCGTAAAAATTCGGTTGGGTATACCATTCCTTTTGGGTTTTGTACCCGATATAATTTTCAAAGACCATATTATAATTATGATCTGCCGTTCCGCTTGAAGCATAAACTTCACGATGATTCCTTCTGTCAAATAAATTTGAGATTCTCATAAATGGTGAGAGCGTCAAGGTATTGAAATAAAAATCCTTCGTAACATTCAGATCAAAGGAAAGGGTCATCGGTTTACGTTCACCATTCAAAATACGGTTGTTATAGTAGGGTGATTCCCGTGTATAGGGTGTTCCGCTTCCTATTTTACCGATAACACTGATATGATAACCCATTTGGGTGGTTGTTGTTGTAAGATTCAGGGAATGGGTCTGATCCCAGTCCAAAGGCTGACGTTTTTTCTCAGATTGAATGGGGGGTTCGGATGCCTGATTCCTGGATTCATCCAGGGGATCGGATGCGTTACCGGTAGCAGACTGGTACGTATAATCCACGGAAAAACCGATGGATCCGGGCAAGGCGCGCATTTCAAGGGCAACAGTAATTCCCTTTACATTTGCATAATCCCGGTTAATAAAATACCAGAATTTGCCTCCAAAAATATCCTGCCGGGTTATCTGACCGATTAAATCCCGGATATCTTTATTAAAACCGGTGACATCTATTGTCATATTGGATGTAATGGCCTGTTTGATTCCGATTTCATAGCTTACGGTCTTCTGCGGCTTCAGTTCAGCATTCCCCATAATATTAAAACTTCCCCGTGGAGGATTGTCACCCCGAAGCTGAACAAGGTTCACTTCAAAATCAGGATTGATATAAAGGTGTTCATAATTGGGGATCTGGAAAAAATGACCGTAAGAAAAATGGATTACTCCCTGATCGGAAATCGGATAGGCTATTCCAATCCGCGGACTAAACTGACTAGAGGATTTTGCCTTGCGTTTTACCGCTTCCACTGTATTGTAAAACTGTTCGGGTACGACTCCGTCCGGTTCGAAAAAATCATATCTCAGCCCCAGATTAATGATCATTTCCCCCAATTCCAGTTTGTCCTGTATATAAGCCGATATTTCTTCCGGCTCATGAACATATGTATTATGATACCAGGATGCTTCAGATGGAATTTTAATCACGTTTTCCTGATCAAAATAGATTTGATATTCATGGAGCCAGAGCCTGAGTTTTTTATAACTGAATCCAATTCCGATCGTTTGATTTTGTGTTATCTGGCTCCTTAAGTCGGTCTTGAAAATTCGTGTTCTGTTATCCCTGAAATGATGCCACATTCTCATACCGCCTGTGGCAAATCCGTTTGAATTGTTTTGCGTAAGAAATTCCATGGGATAATAACGTGAATCGTAAGGATCTTTATAAACATACTGGGCATATTCGGTATATGATTCGGATAAATTTGCCGTGAGAAAAGTCGATTTTCCGAACATGCGGGTATATTGAATTGAGTTCTGATAACTTTTGCTTTCGTGATTATAATTACCGTCCGGATTGTATTTGAACAGGCGGTCAAAGTACCCAAGTTCTTCATTTTCATAAAAACCGGTATAATTCAGTTTATCCCTCTGTGCTAATTTAAAACTGAGTTTGCCCTGAATGGATTTTTTATAGTTCGGATTCATGGGTACATAGGCACTGTCACCCGTGGATTGGATAACAATTTCTTCCGGATTATGGGAAAAGTACGACATGTCACCGGGTCTGAAAATCCGCTGTCCGAACTGCCAGCCTTCATTATTATAAATACGGCCTAATATAGAAAAAGACACTCTTTCTTTCAGGACAGGAAACGGACCGCTCAAACTCATTTGAAGATTGGTTATGGAATTTGGATTTACATCATCAATATTCATAAAAACATCCGTATCCCTGCTGATATAATCCCCTGAATACAGTGTAATTTTACCTGAATAATGCTGTTGACCTTCCTTCGTAACAATATTAACAATTCCAGACATAGCCTGTCCGTATTCTGCATTAAATGTACCGCTGATAATCTCCACTTCCTGAATCATATCACTTTCCACATCGAACAGGTGACTGCCGGAATATGCATCATTCATGGGAATTCCATCAACGATATACATGACCTCACCGGAACGGCCGCCGCGAAAATGCCCGTCCACAACGCCTGCCTGGAGATTCACAATATCACTGAGATTCTGAACCTGCAATTGCTTTATCTGCTCATCATTGATCCGGTAAGATGTGGATGTTACATCCTTTCTAACCGTGGGCATTTCGGCAATAACAACAACTTCCTCCCCGGTCAGAACACTTGTTCCCATGGAAAAATTCACCGGGGTTGTCAGGTCTATCATGACTTTTACATTTGTCATAATAACCGTCTGATAACCGATCATTGTTGCTTTTATCGAATATTCTCCCGGATACACATTCAGAATCGAATAGTAACCATCCTGATCAGATGCAGCACCCTGCATTGTCCCTTCAAGAATAACATTCACACCAATTAACGGTTCGCCTGTATCTTCATCAGCTATCCGGCCGCTGATTTTACCCGTGGTTGCACCGAATATGATTGAATGAAAAAGACACAAAACTATAGTCATCAGACGGATAATACGTGTCATCTTAATATCCTTCTTCACAAAATTAAGGATAATCTCCGGGGACCAAATGCCCCCGGAGATTGTTTAGTACGATAATAATTAGCGCATCAGAATCATTTTACTCGTAAGACGTTGTTCATTTGTCTTGAGTACACAGAAATAAACACCTGAAGAGACAAGATTGCCGTGATCATTTCGTGCATCCCACACAATGGAATAATTTCCGGCATTTTGTACTGAATTAACAAGTGTTTTTACTTTTTGTCCCATCACATTATAGACTACCATATCAACTCGTGTCTGAGCAGGTAACTGATATTCAATTGTTGTCTGCGGATTAAAAGGATTCGGGTAATTTTGTAGCAGAGCATATGTTTTGGGTATTTCAATATCATCATTATCACGGGGTTCAATTGAACTGGTAACCACGGACATTTTAACAACACTGAAATCATCAAACCAGGCTGTACCGGTTACATGATTGTTGAACCTTGCGCGGACAGAAATACCTGTTGCTTCATCAGATGCTTTGTGAACTCCTTCATAGAGTCTCCATTCAGTGGTGCTGTCTCTCTGGTCCACATAGATGAAACGGTCACCCTGGGCACTCCATTCGGTATCAATATTTCCGCCGTGAGTGAAGAAACACAGGTTTATTCCGCCATCATGGTAATCACCGGTTGGATATGTAAACTCACCAACACCAATATTCGGTACTTTTTCAGTTTTCACCCAAACACCGATTTTATACCACTCTCCTGCTTCAATGGGATACGGCTGTGAATAATATACAAGTTCACTCTGATTGGTCTCAGGATCATCATCCTGATACATCTCAATTGCATATGTTCCACTGTGAGTTTCCACATCAGAAACAACCGTATAATTCCCGTCACCGCCGTACCAGTCCATCCAGCCGGCTACATCTTCTGCACCGCTGTTAAAAACACCCATGGTCCAGGAATCGGCCGTGTTGCAGTCCACATTGTCAAAATAGACAGTTCCCGTGGCATTTTTACCCATAAAGAGTGTCACATAGATCTCTTCAGGCGTTTCACTGCCAAGAATCACCACATCACTCAGATCTTCCCAGTCTTTACTGGCAACTGACTGATCTGCATAAATTGTGGCTGTGGCCAGTTCGGCTCCGGCTGCATTTTTAAAGACAAACATGACACCGATTTTGCTGTCATCATCAGCAGGATTCGTATTCACGCCCACTGTTTTGATAGCTGCCTGAATTGAAAAAGTGCCTGAACCGGCATTATTCCAATATTTATTGGCATTATCATCCGACAGCCAGCCGACGATATCACTGGTAGCGGCACTTTTTGTGATCTTGAAAGAACGGAATCCTGTTTTCACATTGTCACCTACATCCGTTCCAACTCCCAATTCTGATCCGAAAATCCCGTTCAGGGGGTTCCAAAACGACGGGGTCAGATCTTCAAGTCCCGGATTTCCGATGACGTTGTCACCAACCTCAACGATTTTTTCTACACTGAAATCATCAAACCAGGCTGTACCGGTTACATGATTGTTGAACCTTGCGCGGACAGAAATACCGGTTGCTTCATCTGATGCTTTGTGAACGGCTTCGTAAAGCCTCCATTCGGTAGTACTGTCTCTTTGATCAACATAGATAAACCGGTCGCCCTGTGCGCTCCATTCGGTATCTATATTTCCGCCATGGGTAAAGAAGCAAATATTGATACCGCCATCATAATAATCACTACTGGCGTAGGTAAATTCACCTTTGCCGATATCCGGAACTTTTTCGGTTTTTACCCAGGCACTTATCTTGTACCATTCACCTGCTTCAATCGGATAAGGCTGTGAATAATAAACCAGTTCACTTTGATTGGTTTCCGGATCGTCATCCTGATACATGACAACCGAATAGTTACCGCTGTGAGCTTCTTCATCCGTTATTTTGGCATAGTTACCGTCACCGCCGTACCAGTCCATCCAGCCGGCTACGTCTTCCGCACCGCTGTTAAAAACACCCATGGTCCAGGAATCGGCCGTGTTGCAGTCCACATTGTCAAAATAGACAGTTCCCGTGGCATTTTTACCCATAAAGAGTGTCACATAGATCTCTTCAGGCGTTTCACTGCCAAGAATCACCACATCACTCAGATCTTCCCAGTCTTTACTGGCAACTGACTGATCTGCATAAATTGTGGCTGTGGCCAGTTCGGCTCCGGCTGCATTTTTAAAGACAAACATGACACCGATTTTGCTGTCATCATCAGCAGGATTCGTATTCACGCCCACTGTTTTGATAGCTGCCTGAATTGAAAAAGTGCCTGAACCGGCATTATTCCAATATTTATTGGCATTATCATCCGACAGCCAGCCGACGATATCACTGGTAGCGGCACTTTTTGTGATCTTGAAAGAACGGAATCCTGTTTTCACATTGTCACCTACATCCGTTCCAACTCCCAATTCTGATCCGAAAGTCCCGTTCAGGGGGTTCCAAAACGACGGGGTCAGATCTTCAAACCCCGGATTTCCAATGACGTTTTGCCCGTATGTCACGCTGCAAAATATCAGGGAAATCGCCAAGAGTAACAGTGTCCCCTTTTTCATCATTCCTCCTTGTTATATGTTTGACAACCTATTCAAAATCATATATTTGCGGATATCTTGATGCTGCATCCGCATTTTTTATTTAACGAAAATGCCAGAACTTCTGAACTGATATGCCGACAGTGAATTGAAGACATATGCAGCTTCCAGTCCGGCAGAGTAACCGTGAGTTTTCCGGTTTTCTCTTTCCAATTGTGATTGAAAATGAGGATATGATAGTGTTCACTCCTTTTCCAGACGCCCATCTCCAGTCCATCACCTTCAAGTGAAAACAGCGGTTTAGGATTTAGTGATTCATTGATAGACTTGTACATTTGTCCAAGATGTCTTTTCCACTCATCCTCCTGACTTCCAAGAGAAAGCATTTCAAGGGGAAAGGGACTAAACCAAACAGAACCTTTCCCCACAGAATGCCTGAGAAGAAAAGGAGAATGGCAGCTATCTTCTATTATCGTATCCGCTGAATTTTTCAGAATGGGACAGTAAGCATATTCAGGATCTGTATTGAGAAGGGGAATTTCAAAGGTTTCATTATTATGAAACCACCCCATGGTTTCCGGTACTTTTATTTTTACCCTCTCTTCCGGATAAAAATCAGGGACTCCGAATTTACAATCCATGTCAATTCCGGCCAGTTCATGCCATTTTGGGACCCAACTGTCATGGGCAAAACTAAAATACAGAGAACCACCTTTCCGTATATAGGTCTCCAATTCAATTCGGGAACGCTTTGTCATAAGCTTCATACGGGGTATAATAAGCAGGGGGATTTCTTCGGAATTCAGGGAAAGAGAATGAGAATACTGTCCGTTCTTTTCCAGTTCCTGTGCCGGTTCAAATACCATTCTGACATCCAGATTCGCCCGCTTCATCAGTGAGAATGTTTCAAGGTATAGATCATACCACCGTTTAAACTCAGGCTGGAACTGGAAAGGATAATCATAATAATAATTGGAAGGTATAAATAAACCCACAGGCTTTTGTACGGTCAGTTTATCATATGCAGACAGTTCAGTGATCTTTTCTCGAAAGGCTGCAAATTCTTTCGCTGCCGGTTTCAGTGTTTTATCCGTCCGGACAATTCCGAAGTGTTCTTCAAAGGGATGATGGGAATAAGGCCGTTCATCCATAAAATCAAAATCATTAAGGCACCAGGTGAGGGTTCCCTGAGCCCCGTTAATCAATGCGCTGTAAAAGACACTCCGGTAATACAACGCCTGATTTTCTTCCGAGCACAGGGTTGTGGATGTCCCGAATTCTTCAACAATGACCGGTTTTCCCCACTCTTTTGCAAGGGCAAGGCGGAAAGCGGTTGTATAGGTGTGGTGCCAGGGACTCATTCCCCTTGGATAGTAATGTAAACCCACAAAATCCTGGTGAGCATTTAATTTTCGCAGGTGGAAACCTGTTTGTTCACCAATGATTTCCGGACTCCATGCACCGTCACCCACACTCACCGGCCGCTCCGGATCGGCATTTTTAATGGCTGAAATAATCTTTCCCGTCCAGTCAGCAATTATCTGCGGATCTGTTTCCTCTATATAATTAGGGAGTTCGTTTGACAAAAGCCATGAACAAACACACGAATAGTGTTTAACAGCATTCACGACAGTCAGAATATAATCCAGGGTCAGTCGAATCACATCTTCGTCCCGTATAAAATTTTTCTCTTTTCGCCACGGAACATCCCAGTTCTCTCCGGACATGTGTCCGACAATAAATGTAATCAAACAGTAAAATTCGTGTTTATCGCACAGGGACAGAAATTCACAAAGACGTTCAAGCATATGGGGATGGACAGAACCACTGTCATCCGTAAAATCAGGCATAAACAGAAAAGGCCTGCATGAATTCATGCCAAGGCGTTTCATCAGAAGAATATCCTCTTCAAGTTCTTCCGGCCGCCAGTTTGACCACATGTTTATAGCTGTTGAGGAAGGCCAGTAGTTTACTCCCAATAGAAAAAGAGGTTTATCATCTTTTGATTTAAAGAGACTATGTTCCAAACGAATAATTATCCTTATATACTATATTGAACATTGACTGCTTTCCCGAATAACCAAATCTACGGGTATAATGCGTGTTTGAGGCATTATAAAGGGGTTACATATTCGTTCGTACAGAAGTTTATAAGCTTCCTTTCCAATATCCAGTTTAGGCACCTGCAATGTAGAAAGTTTGGGAGAACTGAATTCGGAAGGCGGAATATCATCAAAACCGATTACGGCAATATCATCCGGTATTCGTTTCTTCATAGATTGAATTCCGGAAAGAACACCAAGCGCTGTTGTATCATTGCAGCAGAAAACCGCATCAATCTCAGGGTTGGATGTCAGGAGTCTTTTTATTCCCTTTTCCCCAATCGCCCGTGAAGTTTCCACATCTTCGCAATAACTGTGTTTTTCCAGATAGTTATTGGAAATCAGGTTGTATTTTTCCAGTACATCTTTATATCCTCTGTATCTTTCCTTGATCGATGGGTGAAAAAATGTTCCACCTACAAAGGCTATGTTTTTCCTGCCCTGTTTTGCAAAGCATTCAACAGCCCTGAATGCACCGTTATAATTATCAATTTTCACATTATTGTAATTCTTTCCCGGGATTTCATAATCAATTAAAACAAAGGGAATATTATGATCATCAAGATATTTCACCAAATCAGGAGGAACTCTTCCTGCCAGTGCCACTCCGTCAACATCCCTGTATTGCAAAAATCGCGGAAGATCTTCCTTAGGATCAAAATGATCATTCACCGTTGTCAGCAAAATGTAGTAATCATCCTTGCGGGCAGCATATTCCATACCCAGAAATACCTGACTGTAAAACATTTCCACCTCTGAAAAATGTCCTTCCCACAAGATATAACCAATATTTCCCGTCTTTTGTGTCGCCAGCTTCCGGGCGGAATGCAGTGGTTTATAATTCATTTCCTCCATAATGGAGAGAATCTTTTCCCGTGTATCATCCGCTACATACCCTTTCCTATTCAATACAAGAGAAACAGTGGATATGGATACACCGGCTCTTTGTGCAATGTCTTTAATCGTTGTTGCCATGGCCATCTCATTATTATTATCGAAACGTTTTAATTTATTTTATCATATTTAGTTTGTCAAGCATTATATTATGGGTGGGGATAAATATTTTAAAAACTGTTAAATTTCTTTGAAAAGAGATACAACATATTAAAACAGGTACTGTCAAAATGAATCACACATTAATATTATCCGACAAACTTGTATTAACTCCCGGTGATATTGATCTGAATAAGTGTCCGATACATGATAAAACAGGGATCGAAACATTTATATTGGGTGCATTCAATCCGGGAATGACCCGTCTGCCCAATGGAAATCTCCTTCTGATGGTACGGGTGGCAGAGGCCATTAAGGAACCGATCAGAGAAGGACGTTTCCGGTTTATCCGCTGGATTCCCGGAGGTAATTATGTGGTTGAAGAGCATCCTACATATCAGCTGGATACCAGCGATCCCCGTAAATTCAGGTTTTTGGAGTTTGAACATATACGTGTTTTCGGACTTACATCTTTTTCCTGGCTTCTTCCGGTGGAACTGACGCCGGACGGACTGACTATTCTGAATATTCATTACGATAAAATCATAGAACCGACACAAACATATCAGGAATACGGTATTGAGGATCCACGGATCACACGAATTGGCGAAGACTATTATATGACAACCTGCTCAGTCAGTTCTGAACGTCATTCCACCACCCTCTACCATTCTAATGACGGTCTTCATTATACACTCCTCGGCATTATAATGGACCATCAGAACAAGGACATGATCCTATTCCCAAAGCGGATCAATGGAAAATATTATGCATTGACCCGACCGTTGGGAGAGTTGTACTTTACTACCGGTTCGGACAGTAATGCACTGCCAGGCCCCTCAATCAATTTGTCCGAATCGCCGGATCTGTATCACTGGAAACCTGTTGACAACGTTTTTCTCCGTGCACGACACAATTCGTTGATTTCATATAAACTGGGAGGCGGAGCTCCCCCCCTGCTGACAGAATGGGGATGGCTATGCCTTTTTCATGGTGTGGAAAAATTCGGAACGGTGGGGAAATACCGTACTTTCTATGCCCTTCTTGATACGGATAATCCGGAAAAGATAATAAACCTTGACGATAAGGTTCCGGTCTTGGAGGCCAATCCTGCCCTAACGGAAAATCTGTCGGAATGGGTCTATCTGACAGATGTCGTATTTACTACCGGAGCAGATATTCATAATGACAGGATCATAGTGGCCTCCGGTGAACTGGATCTTGCCTGCAGGATCACTCATCTGGATTTTGGATTTATTAGAAAATCATCGTAAATAATATACGAACAATATAAAAAGAGGATTGGGTATGGCTCAGATCGGATTAATAAATATTGATAAAACATTTGATAATCGTCAAAAAGTTATTGATAATCTGAACCTGAAAATTCATGATGGTGAATTTCTAGTTCTGGTCGGTCCTTCAGGCTGCGGTAAAAGCACCACTCTCCGTCTGATTGCCGGACTTGAATCAGCAAGTTCGGGTAATATATACATCGGTGAAAAAAGAGTAAATGACATACCACCGAAAGACCGGGATATTTCCATGGTTTTTCAGAACTATGCACTCTATCCGCATATGACTGTTCACGATAATATTGCTTTTGGCCTAAAACTGAGAAAATATCCGAAAAATGAGATTGAACAGCGGGTTCAGGAAGCAGCGGATATTCTGGAAATTCATTCACTGCTTCAACGAAAACCCAAACAATTATCCGGAGGCCAGCGGCAGCGTGTCGCACTTGGAAGGGCAATTGTGAGAAAACCCAAGGTCTTTCTTTTTGATGAACCCCTTTCAAACCTGGATGCCAAATTGCGGGTCCAGATGCGGGCTGAAATAAAAAAACTCCACCGAAAACTGAAAACAACCATGGTTTATGTGACACATGATCAGGTTGAAGCCATGACGATGGGTGACCGGATTGCCATTATGAAAGACGGGGTTATTCATCAACTGGATTCACCCATGAATATCTATAATAACCCTGCAGATCTTTTTGTTGCCGGTTTTATCGGTAGTCCTGCCATGAATTTTATTCCAACTGTTGTTTCTAAGAAAAATACACTTATTTCCAAAAATATGAATATTGAATTTCCCATACCGGACTCATACAAATCTGTATTCAGGAATGCAGTGAATAATGCCGTTACAATTGGAATCAGGCCGGAACATCTTTCTATTGCTCCGTCCTGTGAAACAGCCGTTCCCATTTTAACCCGTCTGGATTTAATCGAACCTCTTGGAAATGAAACAATTCTTTACATGAGCAGACATGATACACCCCTGCATTGTATCACAAATGTTTTTGATCCAGAGACAGAAGTAATGAGTGATATTATCCTTTATCCGGATTTGAATAAAATCCACCTCTTTGATGCAGAAACAGGAAAACGAATTTCAAACTGAAAAATACATTTATTCACATTCATAAAAGAATTCCATGATATGCGTATCGCTCTCATCATTTTCTTCATAAACAAATATTCTCTTTGTCGGGTAATTTTTATCATTATACTCGTATGTATATGTTTCAACCCATGTATCCTCTTCACTTTCATCTGTATCCGAACTGGTAATTACATTATTCCTTGATAATAACTCAACAGAATATCCTGTTAATTTTAACGCTTCAAGAGGCCAAAAAGGATTCTTATAATTATCATAAGTGTAATTAACTGAATATTGTATAACGAATTCATCGCTTTGTTTACCCAAATTTACCGGAAAATCATCGGTTATTTCTTTTTTGGAAATCGCTTCTCGATTAAAGAGTAATCCCTTGTAACTTTTCAGATCATCAATACTGTTTTTTGCAAATGTTACCGGATAGTAAAACTCTGCCAGACTGACATTACTATTTTGCCATGTAAAAATCAGATATGATCTGAGTACCCAGTTTTCTTCTCTTAAAGAATATCTTTCAACTTTTATGATTTCATTCTTATTATTTAAATATATAACTGTTTTACTTGTACTTGGGTGTTCTAAACCATCTTCAATCCTAAAATACTGACTTGTAACTGTATTTCCATCCCATGTAAACAATTCATAATCACCGTCTTGATCTTCAATCCTGATCAGTTTACCCCCGGCATCATATATCATTATATTGTAATACTCATCGTTACCAAACTTTACCAGTCTGTTATTTGAATCATATTCAAAATTCACCGAATCTGAATACGAACTGACTTCTCCGTGATACTCATATGAATATGAAAAAATTAATTTAGTAAGAAGACATACAGCCTCATCATCTTTATCACAGGACATGGTGAATGGAAATATCACCAATAAAAGTACAAAATTGATGAATGCATTTTTCATCATTCATGCTCCTCTGTTAATTACAGTATTATCATTTTTAATTTATTGAACTTTAATAAAATATCAATGATAATTAATAAAATTTTAATCAGGTCCCGGTTTTTAAAATGATCATTGGTTCCGCTTTGAAGGACGTTATATTCCATTCAAGGGTTCCTGTTTTCTTATCAATTTTATCTGCATTTTGTTCCAGGACTTTAACATTTTTATCGGGAGTAACCGTAAGCACACCATCCATTTTCGCCCCAACGGCATTCAATTGCTGAAGATCTTTTTCAGATGGACTATAGGCAGAGATTTTCAGTGTCCCTTTTTCACCAGCTTCCACCGAGAACAGTTTCATATCTTTCGAAAGGAAATAATAGTTTTCTCCGGCTTTTCCCTGAATTTCAACAGATACCTGATACCGGCCTTTTCCCAGATATTTCACCTTTTTAAACCCCGGTTCCTGCTTCAGTTTTTCAACATCTTTTTTCAGTTCTGCCTCTTCATCTTTTCCCAGCTTTCCTTCCACATCCGCTGCCAGAGCTAAGACATTAGCCAGTTTCCCTTCATATGTAAAGGTATAACTTCCGTCTTTCTTCACAGTAATTGCAGTCTCAAATTCTTCCGGAATCCAGCAGCCGGAAAGAATCACAAGGGATAGCATTATACATAGAACGGTATACATGTTATGTTTTTTCATGGGATCTCCTTTCTTTGATAGAGCAGTGGACAGTCGGCAGAGGACAGTGGGCAGTCATCAGTCAGCAGGTGCCTGATCTGAGTCAATCATTCTTCATTCTACTCATCACTCATCACTCAGAATTCAGAATTCAGAATTCAGAACTCAGAACTCAGAACTCAGAACTCAGAACTCAGAATTCAGAATTCCTCCGGCATACAGGACGAATGATGTTCCACAATGAGCCACCTGTCTTTTGTTTTATGATAAACGAATGTAAATCGGGCACGTTGAACAAGTGTTGGATCTGTTTCATATGTAAAGGTATAAATCCCGGAAATCATGGCCGTGTTGCCGAATTTATGAATGGTCGTTTCTTCCACGGAACATATAGGTCCTTTTGCAAGAAAATGGACAAAATAGTCGCGGATTTCTTCAGGATTATGACGGACTTTACAGGAAAATGTAGGCAGCAAAACCGCATTTTCATCATATAATTTCAAGACTTCATCCGGATTCCGGGTTTGCATGGCATTGATCCATTCATCGATCAGATGAAGAATATATTTTTCCATTTTCTTATCTCTTTATATATTTATGATTCTGATTTCTTTAGATTGTCAGGATTGAGGTTTTCGAGTTCAGGGATTACAAATAATCCGTCCTTCCGGATCAGCACACCATCAAACCAAATCTCTCCCCCGCCCTGTTCAGGAGTCTGACGTAAAACAAGATCCCAGTGAATGGCGCTTTTATTCCCGTTATTTGTTTCTTCGTATGTATCCCCGGGGGTAAAATGGATGGATCCGGCGATCTTTTCATCAAACAGGATATCCAGCATCCCTTCCGTAATCCAGGGATTGAGTCCAATGGCAAATTCCCCCACATACCGTGCACCTTTATCCGTATCAAAAATAGCTTTCAGTTTTTCCGGATGATCTCCCTGAAAATCCACAATTTTACCATCTTTGAATGTAAGCCGGATATCCTGAAAGACAGTCCCCTGATACAGGGTGGGTGTATTGTAATGTATCACTCCGTTAACACTCTCTTTTACCGGAGCCGTGAAGACTTCACCATCCGGAATATTCGCTTCACCATCACATTTTATGCCGTTAAATCCCTTGACGGAAAAAGTCAAATCCGTATCCCTGCCAGTAATTCGAACTTTATCTGTTTTATTCATAAGTTCCACCAGAGGATCCATGGATTTGGACATTTTTGAATAATCCAGGGTGCAGACTTTATAAAAGAAATCTTCAAAGGCTTCCGTACTCATACCTGCCTGCTGGGCCATGGAGGGCGTAGGATAGCGGAGAACCACCCAGCGGGTTTTGGGAACACGGATTTCTTTGTGGACCGGATATCCCCATAACAATTCATAACGTTTCATATCTTCCGCGGAAACATCGGACATTTCAGAGATATTCAGAGCACCCCGTACCCCGATATAGCACTGCATTTCCTTCATTCTCGCCGATTCGAGACGTCCGGTAAGAGTTATCTGCTCATCATTCCCGTTCCGCAGGAGTTCCCGCATCACTACGGAGGACTTAATGGAAACAAAGGGGTTTCCCTTCCGTGTCCGTACTGCGCGTATCAGTTGAACCACAAGTGAATCGGGTATATTAAAAGCTTCGATCAGAACATTTTCATTTTCCTGAACATTGGTTGAATAATTTACAAGCACGTCTGCCAACTGTTTCTCTCTCGGGTCAGTCATGAGCAATCTCCTTTTCAATTTCTGTAAAATACCCCTGGTTAATCAGTCCGGCTACTTGAGGAAAACCCCCATTTAAAACTTCACCATCAAGTACTATACCCGGAGTTCCCCAGTAGCCGGTCTTTTCATAGAGATATTCTTTATAGTTTTCCTTATCGGTAAGATCAATTTCCTTGTATGGAATTTTATTGTGTTCCAGAAGTTTTTTCAGAGCCAGACAGACGGCACACCATTCTGCTGTATAAATAATCAACTGTTTCATATCAGATGATCCGTTTGATTTTCGTTATAAACATGAATGCCGTTATGTCTGAGAATTTGGGCTGTAATCCCTTCATCCGGAATACTTTTTCCGGAAAAGGTGCCATCATATATCCGGGAACTGCCGCAGGAGGGTGAACCATCTTTTAGAAGGGCTTTTCTTATTTTGAAAATTTCTGTCAAAAACAATGCTTCCCGGGCACCTTTTATAAAGGCTTCGGTACAATCTTCTCCTTCACGGTTCAGAACCTTTCCCCTTCCCGATAAAATTTCATAAGCTTTGTTTTGGAGTTCACAGGGAATACGGGGTGTGGATAATCCGCCGGCCTGTTCGGGACAAACAGGAATTAAAGTGAATTCTTCCGCAAGCTCATTCAATTCCGGATGTTTTTGATGTCCACCGTCATACCGGCAATGCAATCCCAGAAGACAGGCTGATATAAGAATATTCTCTTTCATTACTACTTGTTTTTTATTAGCAGAGCCGCTCCCCGTGGATTGAGAACAATCTGGCCGAGTATACCTTTTTTCAAAGGTTCATTAAGTCCGATTTCAGCCTCATCGGCCATCAGATCCCACGGTCCTTCCGGCAGTTTATATATGGCATGTTTGGCAGGATCTCCGTTCATCAGAACGATAAAAACCTTATCCGATCCGGGATTGTGTATTTCGTATCCGATGCCCATCTGAACATTATCCGAATACCGTCTTTTCAAGTATTTCCGTTCAGTTTTTCTCAGTTCGGGATACTGCTTTCTCAGTTCTATCAGATTAGCATAATAGGTGAACAGAGGTTTATTTTTTGCAACGATATCATAATTTATGTAGTTTGTTTCGTTATCTTTTTCATAGGAATTGTGGTCAATATGCCCTACATGGTCATCGTTAACATCTTCCGGAGCAATGACTTTAGACCGGGCAAATTCCTGACCGGAATGTATCATCATAACTCCCTGTGAAGTTGTAAGGGCAAATGCTGCCAGTTTATTGATCCGAAGCATATCCCCTTTTACAAGGTGGTATTCTTCCATCCTTTTATTCTGGGGTGTCCAGTTGAGAAAAAGACGGATAAAATCACCCAGGGTATGGTCATCGTGGGATTCCAGATAATTCACAGAGTGCCCTGATGTTTGAAAAAGACCGCCGTCATTGACAAGTGTTCCCGTAAGAAAACGGAAGGCATTGTCACGGTTTACCCCGTCATCCCAGCGTCCGAAGACAAATCCGGGACGGTTGTAGGGATTCTGTCCCTTGATTCCATTCCTGAACTGATCATTCCATGCTGCCCAGCCCAGTTCACTGAAACGATCCGGATTGTATTTTCCACCCCAGGGTTCGGCAATGATAGCTACATTGGGATTCACTTTCCTGGCTTCCTCAAGAATCAGTGAACAGGTCTCTTCATCGATCATGGCTGCCAGATCAAAGCGGAAACCGTCTATGTGATATTTTTTCATCCAGAAAATCACACTGTCCACAATCAGACGCCGGGCCATGGGCCGCTCTGTGGCATAGTCGTTCCCGCATCCGCTAACTGAGAGAAAGTTTCCGTTTTCATCCAGACGGAAGTAGTATTTCTTGTCAATATACTTGAGCGGATTGTAATCATATTCACTCACATGGTTATACACCACATCCAAGAGAACCGCGATACCTTCTTTGTGAAAGGCTTTGACCATCTCTTTCATCTCATTCACCTGACGCCCGTCATGACCGCTGTACTCCCCTTCCTTCAGAGAAGGATTTGAAGCATAATAGGATTCGGGTGCAAAGAAATAACTGGTCATATATCCCCAGTGGTTTCTTTCGTAGGGATTCCAGGTATTATATTTCCGGTCCACACTATCCTTATAGGGAATCTCAATATTTCCGAAATCCATGAGCGGTAAAAACTGCACTGCATTGACGCCCAGCCTTTTAATGTATTCAAGTCCGCCAGTAATCCCTTTTTCCACAGTACCCGTATATGTTCCGGACTTAGAGGCACCGGCAGTAGGATGAGCCGTCAGATCCCGCAGATGGGTTTCATAGATGATTAAATCTCTCAGATCTCCGGGAATTACCCAAGTATCATCTTCCCAGTTAAAATCATCCTTCAGGATAATAGAGCGTCCTTCGTGAGTAAAGTGATTCAGTGTTGAAACAGCTTCTGAATAGGGATCGGCTATGACGATAGAATCATCAAACATTTCTCCGGGTCCCTCAGGACCGGAAACCCGGTATCCGTAAAAGCTGTCCCAGCGTTTTTTCGGACTGATATACTCCCAGACACCATCCTCATCTCTCACCATGTAGAATGTTTCTTCCGGTTCAGGATCATTATACTGTTTATAAAACTGGATTCTTACCTGAGTTGCCCGGGGAGCAAAAAGACGAAAAACCATCCGTCCATCTTCCACATTCATTCCCAGGGGTTTATCAGAATAGAGTCTGTCAAAATCTTTTTCCGTAAAAGGTTTCACCTTCTGCGGTGACTGATAAACGTCATTTTCGGTCATGCATCCTCCCAATAAAACCAGCATGAACGCAGTTATGAGTGATAATTTCATGACTGCCTCGACTTTTTATTTGTTAATAACTTTCAATAATGATGAAATCAGGGATTTCATATTTCCACTAACCTGAATAGCCATATCTGTCACTTCCTGATGATGTAAAGGCTGTGACAGAATTCCCGCAGCGTAATTGGTGGCACAGCTAAGGGGATAAACATTCATGCCGTACCCCCTTGCCCATATAACTTCAGGCATGGTGGACATACCCACTACATCGGCTCCCAGGGATTTGAAATACCGAATTTCTGCAGGGGACTCATACGAAGGGCCTGTGGTCCAGACATATGTCCCATGTCCGATATCAACACCGGAGATTTTTTGGGCTTTTATAATCGCCTCTTTTTCATGATTGCGGATTTCCGCCAGTTTTACATCTCCCGCTTCATGAGCTTTATGAGTAAAATCAATGAAGGCGTCAATACGGATAATTGCGCCGGTCTTATATTTTACATTAATTAATCCGGCTGCATTGGTCACCACAACATCTTTGATACCTGATTGATTAAAATAGTTTACAATACTTAAGATTTTATCAATCCCGTATCCCTCATAATAGTGAAAACGGCCTTTAGCAGCCAGAACTCTGTAACCATGCCACAAACCAAGAATAAACTGACCGGCGTGACCCTCAACCGTTGACCTTGGAAAACCGGGAATATCTTCATAGGGAAGAACAATTTCAGCTTCAATTTCCGAAGCCACATCTCCCAGTCCGCTTCCCAGTATCAGTCCGGCATGGACCGGATTCGCCTGGATATAATCATAAATGGGATCTTTCATTAGCCTCTCTGTTTAAGTATTTGATATTAAAGTGTTAACATACAACTGACCGCAGGCTGCATCCTCACGTCTTCCTTCGCTTTTTCTAACGGTTACTGGAAAATATCCCTTATCAATCTGTTCGAAAAATTGTTCAACGTCACTATCGCCGGGTCTCAAATAGTTCGATTCTGTTTCATTGTATGGTATCAGATTCACTTTACAATCCAAATCCGAAAGGAGACTGATCAGATTTTCAGCATCCTTAACACTCATGTTTACATCTTTGATTAACACATATTCGAACGTCACTCTTCGATGTGTTTTATCGATATAAAATTTAACTGCTTTGAGTAATTCAGACAAAGGATATTGTCTGTTCACCGGCATTATTGCACTGCGGACCGTATCATCCGCCCCATTGAGAGAGACTGCCAGTTTGAACTGGTACGGCAATTCGGCAAATTGCAGGATTTGGGGAACCAGTCCGCATGTGGAAACGGTTAGATGCCTAGCTCCAATATTAAAACCATGAGGGTGGTTTAATATCCGTGCCGCCTTTATCACATTATCAAAATTTAGAAAAGGTTCACCCATGCCCATAAAGACTACATTCGTAACGGGCATTTCCGTAAAGCGGCTGATCTGAAAAACCTGATCAGTTATTTCGCCAGCTGATAAATTTCTTTTATAACCCATTTTTGCCGTCTGACAGAATGTGCAATTCATGGAACAGCCCGCCTGTGAACTGACACAAACCGTATTTCTCTTATCCGTAGGAATGAAAACACTTTCAATTGCCAGTCCGTCATGGAGCTGAAAAAGGAACTTACGGGTCTGTTTAAGTCGTTTTTCCGGGGTTGTCATTAAGCGGAGAACGCAGAGATTGCCAAATTTCTTCACATCTTCCCGAAGAGATTTTGGAAGAGTATGCATAAGATCCGGATTATCAACTGTGTTTTTGTATATCCATTGGCACAACTGCCGTCCGCGCCAGGCAGGGTAACCCCGGGATTGGACCCATGTTTCGTATTCTTCCGGAAGGAGATCTTTCAGGGATTCATTGTTTGTCATGGTAATAAAAATAATGAGTTCCCACCTATCGGACTATCATTATTCAATTTTTTTTAAAATAGTTTCTCATGCCTTCCATATTCATTAAATTTCACAGCTTTTTGAGAAAGTTCGGGGTGGTGCGCAGTCCGGTTAGCGTGTCCCGGCAGTTTATCTGTCGGGAAGGCCGGAAGTTCAACATTCCCCTTTCCAGTATGGATTCTTTGACATTTTTCTTTTGTGTTCGGGGTGTAGCGCAGTCCGGTTAGCGTGCGTCGTTCGGGACGACGAGGTCGGAAGTTCAAATCTTCTCACCCCGACTATGTGTGACAATGATCATCAACCTTTTAATCAATCAGCGCGTCCCAACAGTTCTTCTGTCGGGAAGGTCGGAAGTTCTCCCGATAAATCGGGACTCACCCCGACTATGTGTGACAATGATCATCAACCTTTAAATCAATCAGCTCGTCCCGACAGTTCTTCTGTCGGGAAGGTCGGAAGTTCTCCCGATAAATCGGGACTCACCCCGACTATGTGTGACAATGATCATCAACCTTTTAATCAATCAGCGCGTCCCAACAGTTCTTCTGTCGGGAAGGTCGGAAGTTCTCCCGATAAATCGGGACTCACCCCGACTTTGTATTAAACATATATCCTTTATAGTGAAAAAGTTGATCAATACTACGTGGGTTATACATCTGATCTGGAAGAAAGACTCAAACGCCATCATGATGACAGGGTCTCATTTACCAGTAAACGGGGGCCTTGGGAGCTTGTATGGTATAAAGCCTTCGATTCAAAATCTGCAGCGTATGCATGTGAACAGATTATAAAAAAGAAAAAAAGCCGAAAGTATATTGAATCCCTTGTAAAAAACTTCAATATATTTTCATAACTATTCTTATTATCAGTCTCTTATAATTATTTAGAGTCCATTGGTTATTTCATAATTCTCTTTGTAAATTTCCGTGTATGAAAGACCTTAAACAGAAACTGAAAGAATTCTATCCTGAATCCAAACCTGAAAAATCGTTTAATGAGGATTCCAGCCCCCTTGCCAATCAGTTGAAGCGGCTCTATCCGGAAAAGAAAAACATCAAACACTTTCCCGATACCCGACTGCAACAACAATCCACCGGACTGGAAGAACTTGTGGGCGGACGGTGGATCAATACGTCTTTCGGGGATATCTTCAGAGCTGAATTTGTATGGAATCTGAAGGATTTATACGGGAACTGCGATCTTTCTACTATTTTCTCTATTGATTTAAAAGCCTTCTCAGAGATCTTTTTAGCACCCCCTCCCCGTTCTGTTGAATCGATTCTCTTTCTGGATACGGAAACCACCGGACTCAGCGGCGGGTCGGGAACCGTGGCTTTTATGATCGGACTGGGATTCATAAAGGATAATTCTTTTCACGTCCACCAGTATTTTATATCCCGCCTGAGTCATGAAGAAGGCATGCTTGAATTGGTGCAAAATATTGTTAATCAATATGATACAATTATCAGTTATAATGGAAAAACCTTTGACATTCCTCTGCTGAATACCCGTTTTCTCATGAATCATCAACACCCATTTCACCCCGATCTGTCTCATATTGATCTGCTGCACCACAGCCGGAATTTGTGGAAATATTCCCAGGAGAACTGCAAACTCACGACACTGGAACGGGATAAACTGGGTTTTGAGCGGGAAGAAGACATTCCCGGTGAACTGATTCCCGGGGTTTATTTTGAATATATACGCCTGAACCGTGTGGATATGCTGACACAGGTTTTTATTCACAACCGTTGGGATATTATCACCATGCTTGCCATCCTTCTCCGGATTGTGGAAAGCCAAACCCGTCATCAGGCGGAAAATAATCCCCTGGATGATTATGCCAAAGGCAGACTTTTCAGAAACCGGAAGGATTTTGAGCGGAGCATCAGTCACTACCGTCATGTCCTTTCATCCTCAATATCCAGACAGCGCCGGATTAACACCCTTCTGGAATTGGGAGCCGTATTGAAAAAGTGCGGTGAATTCGAGGATGCGCTGATAGTCTGGACCGAGGCCTGTGATCCTGATCTGCCATTCTGTTTTGAAGCATACCGTGAATTAGCCGTATATTATGAACACCGTGAAAAGGATTTTTTAAAAGCCCATCACATTGTATCCGAAGCGTTGATGAAAATTCCCCGGCACAGGCAGGACCAAATACCGGATATGGAAAAAAGAAAAAATAGACTGGAACGAAAAATCAGTTCAGGAAATAATGATGAGAGACATAACAGATTATAAAAACCTGACAGTTGAAGAAATCTTAACACAAACAGAACCTTACAGTTCAAATATTGTGCACATTCACCATATTGAGGGAAATAACGGGGATTTTCGGGACTTTCCGAAAGATCTCCACCCGGATATCACCCGTATCCTCCAATCCAGGGGAATTCAGCGCCTGTATTCCCATCAGGCGGAAGCCTGGGAACAGACCGCTTCCGGAAAACACATCACCGTGGTTACACCCACCGCTTCGGGAAAGACCCTTACATACAACCTTCCGGTCTTGCAGAAAATCATCGAAAATCCCAAAGCAAAAGCCTTGTACCTCTTCCCCACCAAAGCCCTGAGTCAGGATCAAATGACGGAGCTTCACGAGCTGATCACGGCTCTGGAGCGGGATATTAAAGTCTACACCTTTGACGGGGATACCCCCTCCAGCGCCCGTGCCGCCATCCGGAAACAGGGAAATATTGTGGTCACAAACCCGGATATGCTCCATCAGGGAATTCTTCCCCATCACACAAAATGGATGCAGTTTTTCCAGAATCTTGACGTGGTAGTGATCGATGAAATGCACATTTACCGGGGTGTTTTCGGTTCACACATGACCAATGTGATCCGGCGTTTAAAACGCATTTGCCGTTTTTACCGTTCCAATCCCCTTTTTATTCTCTGTTCGGCCACCATTGCCAACCCGGGTGAACACGCAAGCCGCCTGATTGAGGATCAGATCACCGTCATTGACCGGTCCGGTGCGCCGGTGAGTCCCAAAACACTGATTTTCTATAACCCGCCCATTATCAATAAAGAACTGGGAATCCGTGCCAGTTATATCAAACAGGCACGTTATCTTGCGGAATTTCTCATTCGTAAGGATGTTCAAACCCTTGTGTTTGCCTTATCCCGCCTGAATGTGGAAGTCCTGACGAAATATTTGAAAGATACATTTGAATCAGACCGTGAATCCATGAACCGGCCTGAAATGATTGCCGGTTACCGGGGCGGGTATCTGCCGAACAGGCGCCGGGAGATAGAAAAAGGCATCCGGAGCGGACAGATCCGCGGAGTCATATCCACAAACGCATTAGAACTGGGAATTGATATCGGAAGTCTGGATGCGGCAATTCTGGCAGGATATCCGGGGAGTATATCCAGCACCTGGCAGCAGATCGGCCGGGCGGGGCGCCGGGGAAAATCCGCCATCGGCATTTTCATCGGCCGTTCCGATCCCCTGGATCAGTTCCTCATGCAGAATCCCGGCTATTTTTACGGGCAATCCCCCGAACATGCCCGCATGAATCCGGACAATGTTATGCTGCTGGTGGATCATATCAAATGTGCATCCTTTGAACTCCCTTTCCAGGAGGGAGATACATTTGGGAATGTGGCGGCCGGGGATTTGAAAGCCATTCTGGATTTTTTGACGGAAGGCGGTGTACTTCATTACGATAACAAACGCTGGTACTGGTCCGACACGGCCTATCCGGCGGTGAATGTGAACCTCCGCAGGTCCCCGGAAGGTAATTTTGTTGTTATAGACACAGACAACAATCACAAAATCATCGGAGAAGTGGATTATAGCGCGGCCATTCTCACCATCTATCCCGATGCCATCTATCTGGCGTCCGGACAGCAATACATTGTAGATAAACTGGACTGGGACGGCCGTAAGGCGCTGGTCCGCCCCACCGATTCGGATTATTACACCGATTCCATTGATTACACCAAAGTGAAAGTTTTAAGTGAAGACGAAGAGCGTCATACCCGGAATTCGGATGTCTTTCAGGGAGAGGTTCAGGTCATGACCCGGGCTGTGGGATTCAAGAAAATCCGGTTTTACACCAGTGAAAACACGGGGTACGGAAAAATCAACCTGCCCGATCTGGAGATGGCCACAACGGCGTACTGGTTCACCATTCCCAACAGTGCCATAGAGCGCCTGCCCCGGAGCCGGGCGGATATTGTAGACGGTTTGTTAGGGATCAGCAAAGCCCTTCACTCCATCGCCACCCTTCACATCATGAGCGAGCCCCATGATATTCACAAAGCTGTGGGGGACAAGAGTTCGGAATGGTTCGCCATGAATACCATCACCGAGCGGGGTATTTATTCTGCACCGGACGAGAATCAGAAATCTGAAAAACTCAATCCGGAGGATCTTGAGAACTTTCAGCCGACGCTCTTTATTTATGATAACTATCCCGGGGGTATCGGATTCAGTCCGCTGCTCTATGATGCCCATGAAAAACTCATTCGCGAGGCCTATTCCCTCATAAAGAATTGTTCATGTCCCAATGGTTGTCCCTCCTGTGTAGGACCATCGAACGAAGTAGGCATCAATACCAAGGAGATCGCTCTGGATATTTTATCAATACTCCTGGAAAAAGAGGATTAAGGCAGCGGGCACAGTAAAAAAAACCAGTTGAAAATAATCCGTTTGTGCAGTAAACTATCGGGCTTTTGGGAGGATTAGGCTAATTGGTAAGTCAGCGGTCTTGAAAACCGCCGCCCTCTGGGCTTGGGGGTTCGAGTCCCTCATCCTCCGCATCAACATAATTTGGTAATGTGAATATAATTTATCTTTTTAAAACTTATACGAATTATGAAATCTGAGGGATCCCGATGAGTTCTGAGTTCTGAGTGCTGAGTTCTGAGTCCAAGTTATGAGTTTTGAGTTTGATTTAGTGCGTCAATTGATGATTGGGCTGGAAAACCTCCCCTCTTGAGAGGGGTTGCCGGGGGGGCTGGGGGTTGTAAAAAAGTGACAACAAGCGCGTGAAAAGTAGAGTGCAGTTCGTTATACTTTTAGACATAAAAAACCGTTTACAGGCTACATAATCCTTTTCCTGCCAGATTCATTATTTCATTAATACAGGCATTTGAACGCCGTCAGGCGCTTGAATTTTTGAATATCGAACAAAGTGAGATAATTGAATTTTGAATATGCGAAGCGTATCGTGAAGTCCCTCATCCGTATACAGAGTTGAGAGTGCTGAGTTCTGAGTTCTGAGTTCTGAGTCCAAGTTATGAGTTTTGAGTTTGATTTAGTGCGTTCATAGACGATAAAAATTGGTATATCCCATCTGGTAGAAAACTGACAAAAAACGTGTGAATAGTAGAGTATGAAATGTTTAAGTTTTAGATTAAAAAAAAATTACTTGTTTAATAATCAATCGTTATTAGTGTAATACTGTACAAACTCACATATTTCCTGTAAAGCTTTCTTCGCCTCAGGGAAAAGTGGTGATAACAGAGGAAAGGCATGTATCATTTTATCCCATTTTCTTAAAGTGACATCAACCCCGTACTGTTTTGCCGTATTGGCAACATTTACACAATCATCGTAATGAATTTCATGGGTTCCGACACATATATATAAGGGCGGAATACCTTCATAATTCCCGAATTGGGGCGATAATAAGGGATTCTCGGGGTCATTATCCGAAATGTACATCTTAGTCCACACTGTCCATGATCCCATGGGAGCAACATCATTTTTAGCATTATATGTAAATGATTTGGCATGACATTTCAAATCAGTTACGGGAGAAATGGAAAATGCTGCTCTTGGTAAAACAATATGATTCTCTTTTAAAGACAATAAGAGGGATAAAGTAAGCGTTGCTCCGGCAGATTCTCCCCCAACAATAATATTTTCAGCTTTGTAACCCTGATGAAGTAACCATTTATAGGCTGTTACACAATCTTCAAGAGGAGCAGGGAACGGATGTTCAGGCGCTAATCTGTAATCAAATACCAGTGATTTCAACTGGCATCCATTGGCAAATTTTGCCACATGCATACGATGGGTAAGGCAGGAACCGGAGATAAATCCACCTCCATGAATATATAAAAGGACCTTATCCCTAAGAGGATTCGTGGGGATGATCCATTCCGCATTCATTCCTTCCATGATAAATTTTTCAGAAGAAACTGATACGGGTAGTTTTACTTTTACCGATGCTTTATCAACACTTTCCCGGAATTCTAGAACAGAAAAGGTTTCATCAACCACTTCCGGTTTTAACTTCAGTTTGAACAAATGTCTGTTCTTAATCAATCCAATTATCAGTTTACTTCGAATACTTTGCATGATATCCCCTTCCATTAAATCAGCATAACAGATCGTAATCCAATGTGAAATTGTTTAAACATTACCGTTTCCGTAAGGCACCGACTCCTGCACCCAATGCAATGCCGCATCCAATGCCAACAGATAAACACATAGCAATGTCTTGAGTTATTAAACCAACAACTATCCCTGCAAATGCCCCTCCGGCAAAACCGAAGGAAACGCCCAGAGCCAACATATTTTGCTTTTGTCCCATAATCATATCCTTATAACCCAGGGAAAATATTCTTTTTCAAAATCCAATTAACTTATAAAATAAAATAACTGTGTAAAAAAACTAAAATTATCATTATCAAATTTTTTAAAGGCCATACCGCCGCAAAAACGTACATCTCTTCTGCCGGCTCCCTATTATCATTTTTTTTAATTATCAATTATCAATTTATTGTCATATATTCCTGCCAATATGGCACAATTCAAACTCAAATCATCGTTCAGACCCACCGGGGACCAACCGGAGGCAATTGCATCTCTTGTGGATGGGCTGAAACGGGTGGAGAAATTCCAGACATTGCTGGGCATCACCGGCTCCGGCAAGACATTTACCATGGCCAGTGTGATTGAAAAGGTCCAGCGCCCTACTCTGATTATTTCTCATAACAAAACCCTGGCCGCTCAGCTATACGGTGAATTCAAAAGCTTTTTCCCTGATAATGCCGTAGAGTATTTCATCAGTTATTACGACTACTATCAACCGGAAGCTTATCTGCCGGTGACGGATACCTATATTGAAAAAGATTCAGACATAAACGATGAAATTGAAAAACTCCGCCTGAAAGCCACTGCCTCCCTCCTGTCCCGACGGGACGTGATAGTGGTGGCATCGGTCTCATGTATTTTCGGCCTTGGATCCCCCACGGAATACAAGGATCAAATTGTCATTTTGCAGAAAGGAAACATTTATCCCCGTGAAGAACTGCTTAAAAAGCTCATCGCTATTCATTACGTGCGAAATGATATGAGTTTCTCCCGGGGTGCTTTCCGGATCCGGGGGGATGTTATGGATATCTATCCCGCTTACAATGATACACCGGTCCGCCTTGAATTCTGGGGTGATGAGCTGGTCAGTATTACATTTATTGATCCTGTCACAGCTAAAAGCCAGGGTTCGGCCGAATGGGTGATAATCTATCCGGCCAGACATTTTATTACAAATGATGAGGTGATGAAAACAGCCTTGAAGGAGATTCATTCCGAACTGGCGGACAGACTTACCGAACTCAGGCAGAACGGCAAACTTCTGGAGGCACAACGGCTTGAACAGCGGGTTAACTATGATATGGAGATGATGCGTGAACTGGGATACTGTTCGGGCATCGAGAATTACAGCCGTCACCTGACTCAGCGGAAACCGGGAGAGCGCCCCTTTACCCTCATGGATTTTTTTCCGGAGGATTACCTCCTTTTTATTGATGAATCCCATGCCACCATCCCGCAGGTCAAAGCCATGTACAATGGAGACCGCTCCCGGAAGGAAGTTCTGGTGGAATACGGCTTCCGCCTTCCCAGTGCCCTGGATAACCGTCCCATGAAGTTTGGTGAATTCGAGGAAATGGTCAATCAGGCCATTTTCGTGAGCGCCACACCGGCAGATTATGAAATGCAGAAAACGGAGGGTGTCTTTACGGAACAGATTATCCGGCCCACGGGACTTCTGGATCCGGAAATCGAAGTCCGTTCCACTAAAAATCAAATTGATGACCTGATTGATGAAATCAAAAAACGAACCGCCCTGAAAGAGCGGGTCCTGATTACCACTTTAACAAAAAAAATGTCTGAAAATCTGGCGGATTACCTGAAAAATGTCCAGGTAAAAACCCGATACCTCCACTCCGAAATCGAGAGCCTGGAACGCATTTCAATTCTACGGGATCTCCGGCTTGGAGAGTTTGACGTCCTGGTGGGAATCAACCTTCTACGGGAAGGACTGGATCTGCCGGAGGTTTCCCTCGTAGCCATACTGGATGCGGATAAACAGGGATTCCTCAGGTCTGAGCGTTCCCTCTTCCAGATTGCAGGCCGGGCCAGCCGGAATGTGAACGGTAAGGTTATTTTTTATGCAGACCGCATCAGCGATGCCATGAAAACCGTCATCGATGAGACCAACAGACGGAGAAAAGTTCAGATTGATTACAACATACACCACGGGATTACCCCGGTTACTATCTATAAATCCGCGGAAGATGTTCGATCTGCAACGTCTATCGCTGATTTTTCAGGAACAAAGGAAAAACTGGCCGTTTATACAGTTGAAAAAGAGACGGCCAAACTGTCTAAACTGGAGCTTTTAAAGCGTATTGATGATCTGACAATAGAAATGAACCGTGCCGCGGAAGAACTGGAATTTGAACTGGCAGCAAAGATCAGGGATCAGATCATTTTATTAAAACGAACACTCAAGAGATAACAATGATTGACATTGAGCAAAAATATGGAATTATCGGAAAATCGGATGCTGTTAAAGAGGTTATCAGTTCTATCGAACAGGTTGCAGGAGCCGATATCAGCATTCTGATCTCCGGAGAAAGCGGAACTGGTAAAGAACTGGTAGCCCAGGCTATACACCGGTTAAGCTACAGAAAAAACCGTCCTTATATAGTTGTAAATTGCGGCGCCATCCCTTCGGGTACAATTGAAAGTGAACTTTTCGGACACATAAAAGGGAGTTTTACCGGAGCGGTGGAAGACAGGAAAGGTTTTTTTGAGGCAGCTGATCAGGGGACAATCTTTCTGGATGAAATCGGTGAGCTCCCCCTCGAGACACAGGTGAAACTGCTCAGAGTCCTGGAATCCGGTGAAATTATCCGGGTGGGCGAAAGCATTCCTAAAAAAGTAAATGTTCGTATTCTCGCAGCCACAAACCGGGACCTGAAACAAAACGTCATGGACGGGCAATTCAGAAAAGACCTCTATTACAGACTGAAAACAATATCCATTCACGTTCCCGCCCTGAGGGACAGACGGGAAGATATTCCCATGCTTGCAGAATATTTCATGATGGAATATGCAGACAGAAACAATCTTCAGTACAAACCCATTGCTCCCGCAGCCTTAAAAATTCTTGAAAATATGAACTGGCAGGGAAATATTCGCGAACTGAAGAATTTCATACAATCCGTATATGTTCTGGAGAAAACTCACATAATCCAGCCCGAAACTTTGAAAGAATATCTAAGAAAGCATTCGGGATATCTGGAAGGAACACAGTATGATACCCGCTTCCCTGTCCGTATGGACCGGGATGTGGAAAAAATGGAACGTGAACTGATCCTGCGGCAGCTTTTTCTTCTCAGGCAGGATGTTGATGATATAAAAAATATGCTCCGGGCTAACTATCGTTTATTGGAAAAAGGACAGGTATCCCTGTCAGAAATTCCCGAACGGCTGGATAAATATGAAAAACAGCCGGTCCACACAGGCGAAGTTTTCCCTGTAAAGGATAAAACCATCAGTGATATGGAGAAAGACCTTATTGAGCAGACCCTGGAAAAATATCACGGTTCAAAGCGGAAAACCGCCCGGGCTCTGAAAATCAGTGAAAGAACACTATACAGAAAGCTGAAAGAATATGACATACAACATTAAAAAACTAAGTTTTACATTTTTAATTCTTTTCATTTCTACTATCATGGGCTGCGGTATCTATTCTGTCCGGCCGGGAACTATACCTCCCGGTATTAAAAGCATTGCCGTGGAGGATTGCATTAATGAAACAGCAGAATTCGGTCTGGGTGAAAAACTCACAGCAACCCTCATATCACGGGTTCTTACCGAAAACCTTCTGCCAATCGGTGATCCACTGACCGCTCACTCGGTTATCCGAACACGAATCACAAACATCACAGATGCCCCGCATACGTTTGATGAAACAGAAACTGTAAAAGAGTATAAGGTATCCGTCACAGCCCGTTTTGAGTGGATTGACCGCGTAAACGATAAGGAAATCATGACCGGTACTATCACGCAATGGAGTGTATACTACAGCGATAATTTTAATAACCAGCTCTCTCCCGGCGATCAGATCATAAGAGAAGACGGTTTGGATGATACACTGTCAAAACTCTCTCAGGATATAGTAGAAAAATTAACTTCAGACTGGTAAAAACACTTTTACTATAACTTTTAATTAACTGGTTATCAGTTATTTATATTTGTTTTACTAAAGTATCATTTTTATAACCAGGAACAAATCCTCACATTATATTTTAAACATAATGACAGCTGCAGTGATCGATCTTTGGAAGCTGTTTCATTATGATGTTGGTATAAAACAAGGATCGTTGTAAAATCATAAAAATAAAGAAAACAGGTACTATGTGATCGGAAAAAAGCAGAAAAATCATGATGATCCTTTTCGTTTGAATTTTCATTCACGGAGACCCTTACGGGATCAATTAATCAGTTTGGCAAATCCGCTCTTCGAACATGCTTTTGCTTTCGGCCGTTTAAATGAACTTTATTCAAAACTGAGAAACAGGCCGGACAGTGAATCCTTTGAATCCTGTGTTTTAAAGAACATGAACATCACTTATTCGGTTTCGGATCAGAAAAGCTTAAAAAATATTCCCCCTAAAGGTCCCTTTATCATCATTGCAAATCATCCCTTCGGAGTACTGGACGGACTGATACTCATGGATCTTTTGGCAAAGTTCCGGCCGGATATTAAATTCATTGCCCAAAAAGAACTGAAATACATTCCGGATATCAGGGACAGGCTCATACTGATTGATACCAGAAAGACACCCGAAGCCAGAAAGATGAATATCCGTGCCGTGCTTTATTCATTACATTGGCTTCAACAAGGGGGCGGACTTGTCCTCTTCCCTTCCGGTGCTGTTTCTCAATTCCGGGTAAGGCATCAGGATATAACCGATCCGGGATGGATTGAAAATACTGCCAGAATCATTAAACTTGCCCAAGTTCCCGTCCTTCCTGTATACTTTGAGGGCAGAAACAGCCTGACCTTTCTCCTGGCGGCAATGTTTGCCAGAAACCTCAGGATGTTCATGTATCCAAGGGAATTCTTAAAGACTAAGAATAAACACATAATCGTTAAAATCGGTGAATTAATCCCAGCAAAACGGTTTGAAAAGTATAACCGTTCAAAGGATCTTCTCAATTATCTCCGATTAAAAACCTATGTCCTTCAATACAGACCTGTGGAAAAACCGGCAGGCACCTGCATTGACAGTCAGAAGAATCATTATGAGGATATACCGGATAGTTTTAATAAGGAAGCCCTTGCACAGGAATTTGAATCACTTCCCAAAAAACAGCTTCTTTCCAGAAACAGCGAATATGCGGTTGTTTATGCCCGGGCAACACAGGCTCCTCTGGCAGTGCGTGAACTGGGACGTCTCAGAGAGATAACCTTCCGTGAAGTGGGTGAGGGTACGGGCAAGAGTCTGGATCTGGATATTTTCGATGAATATTATATTCACCTCATTGTCTGGCAGCACGTTGAAAAAGAGATTGTGGGTGCATACCGCCTGGGTCCCACAGACGAGATTATTCAGCAGTATGGCACATCCGGTTTGTATACAAGTACACTTTTTAAATATAAACCGGAGCTCTTCGATATACTGGGTCCGTCATTGGAATTAGGGCGCTCTTTTATAAAAAAAGAATATCAGAGAAAATATGCCCCTCTCCTGCTCCTGTGGAAAGGCATCAGCCAGTTTATCGTACGTAATCCTCATTACATTAATGTTTTCGGTCCGGTCAGTATGACCAGCGATTATCATATTGTTTCGCGTCAGATATTGGTTAAATTTTTAAAAGAACACTATTACGATAAAGAATTATCTAAACTGGTAAAACCGCGGAATCCCTTTAAACACAAAACCGTTAAAGTCTGGGATCAGCTTCCCTCAAATAAAATCATACGCACTCCGGACGAATTATCATCCCTTATATCCGATATCGAACATCAGATTGACGGTATTCCCGTGCTAATTAAACAGTATCTGAAACTGGGTGGAAAAATCCTGAGTTTCAATGTGGATCCGGATTTTAACTACAGTCTGGACGGACTTATTGTGGTGAATCTGACACTAACCGATGAATCGGTTTTAAAATGGTATATGACGCCGGAAGGCTATGAAATTTATAAACAGTTTCATTGATTTATCTATTCATGTAAAATTTTATTTAATGCCTCAATATTTTTAAGATAAATCTCTTTCCTGTTTACATCAATGTATCCTTCACGATGTAAAAGAGAAATCGCCCTTGATACCGAAGGACGCTCAGCGTTGAAAAGTTCAGCCATTCTTTGCCGTGTAATGGGTATGCACACGGTCATGGAATCATTTTTTCTGAGAGATAAAAGATATAGCACAATCTTTTGCCGAATACTCCTGAATGACAGCATTTGGATCTTTTTTGCCAGTAAAACGGTTCTGTCTGAAATATCCCTGATTACTTTATGTGTGAAATCCGGGTTCATCTTAAACATAGCAAAGAGAAATTCCCGGGGTATAATGATTAGTTCACACGGGGAGAGTGCAACCACATTGACCGGAAACGAATTCTCGGATGCAAATAAGAAAGCAGATGCTACCGTATCGGGAGCTTTGATATGATCTACTGTAAAAGACTTACCGGAAAAATCCAGCATCTCCCCCCTTAATTCACCTTTTGTAAGGCAATACAATGAATCTATGGTATCCCCGGAAAATGCAATAATGTTGCCGGTGATATAGTGGCGGACATATAAACGTTCTTCCGGAAAGTATTCTCTCAACTCTTCAACACTTAATGAATTAAGCAGCGGGACATTTTTTAGTCTTTCGTACATTTTCCCTCATTTTGTAACATATGTTACATATTTTTACATAAGTATCCCAGTATATTGAATTGAAACAAAAAAAAGGAGAAAAACATGTCAACATCAGAAATGTTTTGTTTTCAATGTCAGGAAGCAGGCGGCGGTAAGGGCTGCACTATCAAGGGTGTTTGCGGAAAAGAACCGGATGTGGCTGCCATGCAGGATTTATTAATGTATACGGCCAAGGGTGTAGCAATTGTCAGCCATGAAAAACGTAAAGAAGCAGTTCTTTGTGAAACACCCAACCGCTATTTGGCAGATGCTTTGTTTACAACTATTACAAATGCAAATTTTGATTTACAGGTTATTGCAGATAAGGTATTGAAGGGATTGGCTTTACGCGAGCATATCAAACAGAATATAGATTTGAATGCCCTTCCGGAGAATCTAAGGATACATGATGCCCTGACATGGAATGCCTATACCATTCCCGAACTGGAAGAAAAGGCGAAAACAGTCAGTGTTTTAAACACGGTAAATGAAGATATCCGCAGTTTGCGGGAACTTCTGACCTATGGACTAAAAGGCATGGCTGCCTATGCCGAGCATGCCCTGAATCTTGGATATTCGGATAATGATGTTTTCGGATTTATGGAAAAAGGACTGATTGCAACACTGGATGATACATTATCGGTTGAAGAATTGACCGGATTTGTACTTGAATGCGGAAAATATGGTGTGAATGTCATGGCACTTCTTGATAAAGCGAACACATCCACATACGGACATCCGGAAATAACCGAAGTCAATATCGGTACACGGAATAATCCCGGAATCCTCATCAGCGGACACGATCTGAAGGATTTGGAAGAACTTTTGGAACAGACCGAGGGAACGGGTGTGGATGTCTATACCCACAGTGAAATGCTTCCGGCCCACTATTATCCTGCCTTTAAGAAATTTGAACATTTTGCCGGTAATTATGGTAATTCCTGGTGGAAACAGACAGAAGAATTTGAGACATTCAACGGGCCCATTCTTTTCACAACCAATTGTCTTGTTCCCCCGCGGAAGAAATCAACATACGGCCAACGGGTTTTTACAACAGGTGCGGCCGGATTCACAGGCTTCTCCCATATACCGGACAGACCTAAAGGCGGACAGAAGAATTTTAGAGCCATAATCGATATGGCTAAAACCTGTGAACCTCCAACCGCTATTGAAAGTGGGACAATCACGGGTGGATTTGCACACAATCAGGTTACACAACTTGCCGATAAAGTGGTGGATGCCGTAAAAAGCGGCGCTATCAGGAAATTTCTCGTCATGGCCGGTTGTGACGGACGCATGAAAAGCCGTGAGTATTATACGGAATTTGCACAGAAACTCCCGAAAGATACGGTTATTCTAACGGCAGGATGTGCCAAATACCGTTATAACAAGCTTCCGCTCGGAGATATCGGCGGAATTCCCCGGGTTCTGGATGCAGGCCAGTGTAACGATTCCTACAGTTTAGCCGTTATAGCCCTCAAACTTAAAGAGATCTTTGAACTGAACGACATCAATGAGCTTCCTATAGCCTATAATATTGCATGGTACGAACAGAAAGCTGTGATCGTGCTTCTGGCTTTGTTATACCTGGGTGTTAAGAACATTCACCTGGGCCCCACACTTCCTGCATTCCTCTCCCCAAATGTTGCCAATGTACTTGTTGAAAACTTCGGAATCGCTTCCATTACGGATGTGGATCAGGATATTGCCCTCCTTACAGGGTTAACATAAAAGAATTCTTCCCTCTGAAAAGCCGGTTCGTCCGGCTTTTTTATTACTTTTACTTTATATCTTGAATAATCACAAATATTTTTAATTTAGTCCGTATTTCAGACAACTTTTTAATAAATTTCGCCTCTGTTGAAGAGAAAATTTGAAAGGATTGTGATGAAAAAACTAAAAATTGTGCTTTTTACTTTAATTCCGTTTCTGGGTTTGCTTTTGCTCCAGAGTGCTTGTTCGACCTTTTCACTTAAAAAAGAGGTACAAACACAACCCGTCTTACCGGCTTTTGATGTGAGCACTATGGATCAAAGTATTAAACCCGGTGATGATTTTTATCTCTATGTAAACGGTAACTGGATTAAAAATAATCCGGTTCCTGAAGACCGTGTCAGTATCGGAGCTTTCCGGGATGTTTATGACATGAACCAGAATATGATAGAGACACTCTTACAAAACGCTGCACAGGATTTGAAAGCCCATCCGTCCTCTGTAAAAGGTCAGACAGGTGCTTATTTTTACAGCGGAATGGACAGTTTAAAAATTCATTCTCTGGGACTTGAGCCTCTGATTAAAACACAGACACAGGTAATAAAGACAGACAGTCCGGAAGATATTGTTAAAACGTTAAGCTGGTATCACCGGCACTTCATATCTCCCGGTTTTAATATTTCTTTTTATGAGGATCCAAAAAACACAGAGCTGGTAATTGTCCACATTGGTCAGAGCGGCCTTGGACTTCCTGAACGTGAATACTATGTGGGAACATCGGAACGGCTTGAAGAAATCCGTAATGAATATGTTTCTTTTCTTGCACAAATTTTTATGGCTATGAATTATGATAAAATTCGTTCCACTGAGGCTGCATTCAATGTCATGGCTATTGAAACCCGGCTTGCTAAGGCATCCATGAATATTGTTGACCGGAGAGATCCACAAAAAACATATCATAAAATGACATTAGACTCCTTAAAAACACTGATTCCGAATATGAACTGGGATATTTACCTGAAAGGACTGGGACTGGATTATAGCGGTTATTATAATGTTCATCAACCTGAATTTCTTAAAGAATTCAATACAATGCTTACTGACGTGTCCTCACAGGCATGGTACGATTACTTCGCATGGAATCTGAACGACAGAACTGCTCATTACCTGCCGGATTCTGTGAATGAACTCCATTTTAATTTTTTCAGCCGGTATCTTTCCGGGCAGCAAAAAATGGAGCCCCGTTTAAAAAGAGTTCTGAATAATTCAAACTGGGTTTTGGGAGATATGCTGGCTCAGGTTTACGTAGAAACCTATTTTCCCCCTGAAGCTAAAAATAAGATGACCGAACTCACAGCCAATCTTAAGACTGCCTTACAGCATCGGATTGAAAAAGCAGAGTGGATGACCGAAGAAACCCGTCAGAAAGCATTAAGCAAACTATCCACCATGCGAATTAAAATCGGTTATCCGGATAAATGGGAAGATTATTCCGGTCTGAAACTTACCAGGGACGATTATTTTGGTAATTATCTGTCTATACTGGAGTATAATTTTAATATAGAGAAGAAAAAAGCAGGTAATGCACCTGATCCTGAAGAGTGGTTCATGCCGGCACACGTAGTCAATGCTTATTACAGTCCGCTGGGGAATGAAGTTGTCTTTCCCGCAGGGATACTCCTCCCTCCTTTTTTCAATCTGAATGCGGATGATCCCGTAAACTATGGGGGAATCGGTGTTGTGATCGGACATGAAATGACCCATGGTTTTGACGATCACGGCCGTCAGTACGATGAAAATGGTATCCTGAACGACTGGTGGACAGATAAGGATGGAGAACAATTTGAAGCACGTGCAAAAAAGCTGGTTGAGCAGTATAACCAATATGTAGTCATTGATACATTCAGAATCAACGGCAATCTGACACTTGGTGAAAACATTGCCGATCTGGGTGGTGTCAATGTTGCTTTTGATGCCCTTCAGCTTGCCAAAAAGAATAAGAAATATAGAAATATTGACGGTTTCACTCCGGACCAGCGTTTTTTCCTGGGATTTGCCCAGATATGGCGGACAAACATGAAGGATGAAACACTGATACGCAGAGTGATGGAAGACGAACACTCTCCCGCGCATTTCCGCGTCATTGGTCCTTTGGAAAATGTTGATGCATTTTACCAGGCATTTAATATTCAGCCCGGTGATAAAATGTACCGCCCTCAACATGAACGGATAGTCATCTGGTAAAATCGCGACAGCAGATTACTATAAAAAGGGTCAGTTAAGTGACCCTTTTTTTATTTTACCGGAATAGAGAAATTTTAAAACTGAAACCGATAATTATAAATAAATTCAATATATAATGATATTAGTATTATTTCACATATTCCCCCCCGCCCCGGGGGATAAGATAATGTAAATCACCGGGTGTGTCAAACTAATATTGTTATTTTTATATTGGTATATTGTTAGAATTTTTCTTTTTCTTATATACGGGTTTCCGCACGGCTGTCAATATTTGCGTATCCGGAAACTTAGGTATAAAGGGCAAATTTATCCGTTTCATACTTGAAAAGATGTTATCAATAATATTGGCTTTCGGGTTTTCCTTCTGGATTTGATCCAACCATTTTTTTATATGATTTCGCCGTGATTTTTCCGCTGCAGGACACTCATCCGGTTCAAAAGGGATTTTTTGTTCTCGCATATAGGTGGAAAGCAGAGGCTCGGGGACTAAATAAAGAGGTCTCAAAATATTAAAAAGACCGTCGAACAATTCCTGTTTGGGAAGCATGGTACTTAGTTCTCTGCCATAAAACTGATTGATAAGGAATGTTTCTACAACATCGTTTTTATGATGACCATAAAGAATACTGTTAAAACCGTGTTCCATGGCATAGGTAACAACAGCTTTCCGTCTTTCCCGCATACAGATAAAACAGGGGTTTTTACCGGCATCGGAGGCAAAAGCATGTTTATGAATATCCGTTTCTAAAATATGAACCTGACCCAATGTACTGCAATAATCTAAAAATGTCACAGAAGATTCCGGGTTCAACCGGACATGAAGACTGTGAAGCTCCAGATTAAATTTTGATAACAGTGTTAATAGAGCCAAAGAATCTTTTCCACCGGAAACACCCACCAGAACTTGTTCTCCCTCACGAAACAAATCCCAGTATTGATTGGCTTCACGAATAGATGCCAGCAGGATTTTTTCCAGTTTTGTAGCCATTGTAAAATATACAAAAAAAGGGAATCCGAATAGATTCCCTTTTCGTGGTTATTATTTTTAAGAGCTTATTCAGCCATCTTTTTATAGTCTTCGTACCGTTCTTTCACGTATACTGCAAATTTTGCCCTGAATTCTTCCACTTTTTCCGGAAAAGATCTGGAAAGCGACGTATATCTTGTTTCACTTCCAAGGAAGTCGAGAACATCTTCTTTGGGTTCCTTAGAATCAAGAATAAAGGGGTTTTTGCCTTCTTCTTTCAGCAGAGGATTATACCGATAGAGAATCCAGTAACCACTTTCAACGGCTCTTTTTTCCTCGTGCTGGCTGTAACTCATATCAATACCATGATTGATACACGGGGCATACGCGATTACAATGGAAGGACCATCATATGCTTCAGCTTCCGTAATGGCTTTCATAAGCTGATTTTTATTTGCACCCATGGACACGGATGCCACATACACATACCCATAGGTCATCATCATTTTACCCAGATCTTTTTTGATCGTTGTCTTACCGGCTTCGGCAAAACGGGCAACGGCACCTAAAGGTGAGGCTTTGGAAGCCTGACCGCCTGTATTGGAATAGACCTCTGTATCCAGGACCAGAATATTGACATTTTTTCCGGAGGCAAGCACATGATCCAGCCCACCGAAACCAATATCATAAGCCCATCCATCACCACCGAAAGACCAGACTGATTTATCCACAAAGTAGTTTCTCAATTCGTAGACTTTTTTGACAACCGGTTTAAGCGTTTCATGTGCAGAATCCAGAAGATTCGGAAGCAAATCTTTTATCTTTTGTGCATTTTCTTTGTTTTCCTGATCAACGGATTTCCAGTTATCGAGGGCTTTTTGCAGGGCATCTCCCAACTCACCATCCACACCGGCTTCCAGAAGTCTTTTTACATTGCTTTTAAGCTGTTTACGGTTTGCATCCACTGCAAGACGCATACCAAAACCATATTCAGCATTATCTTCAAAAAGGGAATTAGCCCATGCAGGTCCATGCCCGGCTTTATTTTTTGTATAGGGGATGGTTGGAAAAGTACCACCGTAAATGGATGAACAGCCGGTTGCATTCGCAATGATCATCCGGTCGCCAAAGAGTTGTGTGACCAGTTTAATGTAGGGTGTTTCACCGCATCCGGCACAGGCACCGGAGAATTCAAACAAGGGTTGTTTGAACTGGCTACCCTTAACAGAAGTTTCTTTATTATTTCCCAGCACGTCATTAGGCAGTTCATTGAAGAAGTCGGCATTGACCCTTTCTCCTGCATGGCGTTCTGTTTCAATCGGTGAAAAGGTAAGCGCTCCGGTGGGACAGTCATTGATACAGACTCCGCAACCGATACAATCATCAATATAAACCTGAACTTTGTATTTATATGCGCTGTCTTTCCCTTTTACATCCATAACATGAAATGTTTCAGGTGCATCCTTAAGATTGACGGGATCAATAAGTTTAGTTCTGATGGCAGCATGGGGACAGACAAATGAACACTGGTTACACTGAATACACTTAGTTGAATCCCAGTGAGGAACGGAAGGTGCAACACCCCGTTTTTCAAGAGCAGTTGTACCGGTAGGAATTTGTCCGTCATACGGCAATTCACTGACTTTAATCTCATCACCCTTTTCACGCATGATTTTTTCAATGACATTTTTTGTAAAGAGATCCGAGTCTTCAGGGACCAATGCATGAACATCTGCGCTTTGCAAAGCTTTTTCTGGAACCGGAATCTGCTTCAAGGCTTCATCAGCCCTGTCAACGGCTTTCCAGTTCATTTCAACTACATCACGTCCCTTGCTGGCATAAGTTTTTTCAATGGCTTTCTTGATCATACGAATGGCTTCATCCCGGGGCAGAACTTTAGAAATAATAAAAAATGCCGCCATCATAACCGTATTGATTCGGGAACCAAGTCCAACATCCTGAGCAATTTTGAGAGCATCAATATTATACAAACTGATATTCTTTTTTATAATGATCTTCTGCATATCTTCCGTAAGGTTATCAAAGACCTCATCATCTTTCCAGCTTGAATTCAGAAGAAAAACGCCCTTATCCTTAATACCTTCCAGAACATCATACCGTCCGATGAATGCCTGATTATGGCAGGCTATAAAATCGGCATTTACAACCAGGTATTCAGATTGAATTTTTTCCTTACCAAAGCGGAGATGGCTTCGGGTTATACCGCCGGACTTCTTTGAATCATACTGAAAGTATCCCTGGGCATACATATCCGTGTTGTCGCCGATGATTTTAATGGAGTTTTTATTGGCTCCCACTGTTCCGTCAGAACCCAGTCCCCAGAATTTACAGGAAATGGTTCCTTCAGGAACCGTATTGATGTGTTCATGAATGGGGATGGATAAACCGGTCAGGTCATCTTCGATACCTACAGTAAAACCATGAAATGCTTTTCCGTCAAGATGATCGTAAACGGCTTTAACCATCGAAGGTGTAAATTCTTTACTTGATAAGCCGTAACGACCTCCGATAATGTTAATATCTTTCCTTGCATTCAAAGCAGCTACAACATCCAGGTAGAGAGGTTCACCAATAGAACCCGGTTCTTTTGTCCGGTCCAGAACCGCAATTTTCTTAGCGGAATCAGGAACAAGAGAAGCAAACGTTTCCCCGGCGAACGGACGATACAATCGGACTTTAATTAGTCCCAGTTTTTCGCCATTTTTATTCAAATGATTGATTGTTTCTTCAATCGTATCACAGCCGCTTCCCATGGCAACAATAATTTTTTCAGCATCCGGGGCACCGAAATAATCAAAAAGATGGTATTTCCGTCCCGTTATCTCAGCGACTTTATCCATATATTTTTGGACAATTTCAGGTGTTACCAGATAATACTTATTAATTGTTTCACGTCCCTGGAAATAGACGTCCGGATTCTGTGCACCAACTTTGGCCATGGGGATTTCCGGATTTAAAGCCCTTTTACGGAAAGCTTCAATGTATTTTTCATCCACAAGTTCTTTCATGGTTTCATAATCAAGCATTTCAATTTTCTGAATTTCATGTGAATTTCTGAAACCGTCAAAAAAGTTCAAAAAGGGAACCTCTGTTTCCAGTGTAGCAAGGTGAGAAACAAGGGCCAGATCGAGGATTTCCTGTAAGGAGGAAGCTGCAACCATGGCAAATCCGGTATTGCGTGCTGACATAACATCGGAATGATCGCCGAAAATTGACAGGGATTGAGCTGCTAAAGAACGGGCACTGACGTGGAAAACGGTTGGAAGCATTTCACCTGCGATTTTATGCATATTGGGCAACATCAGCATGAGCCCCTGTGATGCTGTGAATGTCGTAGTAAAAGCACCGGCTGATAAAGAACCATGCACGGCTCCGGCAGCACCGGCTTCACTTTGCATTTCAACCACGTCCACTACTTCACCAAATATATTCTTCTGTCCCTTGGATGCCCATGCATCAGCATACTCACCCATGTTGGATGAAGGTGTAATCGGATATATTGCAGCAACATCGCTAAAAGCATAAGCGACATGGGATGCGGCGAAATTTCCGTCAATTGTCTGTTTTTTGAATTTGCTCATCTGCTTTTCTCCTGTTCATAATTTTTTCAAATTTTCAAAAAGTCACCAGCATTGTAATATACAAAAAATTTTTCGGATTTTGGGAGCATTAAAACCACGTTTGAATGAATGTCTGAATTAGAATATTAAGGGTTTAAAAGAATATTATTTTATACAGGCACTGATAAATGCACTGAACAATCTGTCTCTGTGCCATATATCATCTATTCTCTCCGGATGCCATTGTACGGCAAGCTGAAAGGTTTTATTTTGGACTTTTATCGCTTCAGGAACAGTATCCGGTGCGCATGCAATAATTTCGAGATCCTTTCCTAAAAAAGCAGGGTTGATGGCTTGATGATGATAAGAATTTACGACAAGCTTATCCGTACCGAATATTGTCTCAAGAAGCGAACCGGATTTAACAGATATGGTGTGATAGTATTCATGTGTATGTTTCATACCGGTTTCAAGATGTGGTATCAGTTTACCACCTGAAGCAATATTCATCATCTGCATACCGGCACATATGGCAAGAATGGGTTTGTTAAGGCTTAGAACCTTTTTCATGAGATCAAAATCTTGACGGGTTCTGCAAGAATGAGCTAATTCCATGGATGGGTGAATTTCACACCCGTATAAAACCGGATCGTAATCATCCCCGCCAATAAACAGAAACCCGTCTGACAATTCAATATATTCGGCCAGATTGGAATTATTTTTCAAGGGGGGAATAATAACCGGAATACCCCCGATTTCATAAACGGCTTTTATATAACTTTCCGGTACGGTAATCCAGGGTTTTCCATCCCGGATTTCATAATTTGCGTTTATTCCAATATTGGGTCTTTTCATTTTGGTTCAGTTGTTTAAACGTTGAAATGTTGAGAGGTTGAGGCTCACTTCGTTCGCTGTTCATGAGCTCAAGAGTAGCGAGGATCGAGGATCGAGGATCGAGAATGAATTGGTTTGTTATTTTACGGAATAAACCAAATTCATTAATTCATAACTCAATTCAGAATCCATAATCCAGAATTCAGAATTTTGTCTACCGGCTGCTGTAATCAAAACCAATATTTCAGACGAATTCTAAACCGGAATTCATCATATTCTTTATCAGGATCAATACGGTCGGCAACAGATATAAGGTCCAGATTGGCATCCGCGGTCAGGTTTTTCATGATTTTATAACCGGCACCGGCTTTAAATGTAAATTTACTGTTATCAAGAACCGGATCATTGGTGACAGGATCATTCCGTGAACCATCAACCATTGAATAGCCGATATAGGTGTTTAGACGGTTGTTCATCCATTTATAACCAATTCGACTGCTGTGAATAATAAAAATTGTATTACCCTGCTCCGGATCGTTGGGTTCAGTCAGTGAATAACCGCCCCCAAGATTTATGGACAGAGGAATTTGGAAACCGGCTGTCAAAGCAGCAGTCAAGGACTGGGTCATATAATCGGCTTCCTCTGCGTTCTCATCATTATAATCCATCAGCATTAAACTGGCGTTCAGATTGTATTGGGTTTTAAAAAGTGTGAACTGATAGGTAGGGCTCAGGGTATGCGTGATGGTTTGGTTGTTATTCAATGTGAGATCTTCAATCGTTTCAAATCCTTTTGCCGGATCCCCAATACGATTCATAAGGCGAACAGAGTAATTCAGCATGGGCAAACCGAAAAAATTAAGTCCCAAACCTGCCACAACAGACTCGGTATTTGTTGTCTGAGTTTTTGTATTTCCTGCAACATTATCAAATGTATTTTCATAACGGGCAGTAAAAGAGAGCTGATTTTTCAAAAACCGTAATCTTAATCCGGAACGCAATCCCATAATATCTGTCTGCAAAGACGGATTCCCGATAGAAACAAAGTTAGCCGGAACCCGAAAGTACTCAGAATTAACATCCATCTGCATCCATTTCAGGTTCAGAGGCGTACGGAATGTGAGACGGTATGTTCCTTTGCCAATTACATTGTCTGTCAGGTAGGATACGGGATTAAAATCATCCAGATTCGGGAAGGGTATTGACAAACCCATGCCCTGAGCACTTCCGAGAAAAATATCGTCAGTTAAAGGATATCCCAGTAATTTATTAATATCAGCTAAAAGTGTGGAATCCAAACCCCCTTCATGTATCAGCAGGGAATCGCCTGCATTCAGATCATTGGTTGCAGACAAAGCTAATTCGGCGGATAGAACAGTCCGGTCCTGATTAAAATGCAGTTCTGCATTCATTCCAATAACGGAATTTGCTATAAACTGATAATTATCTTCCAGGGGTTTGTACTCTAAATTAAGTGAAGAAATATCATCATACGACTTAAAAGCAGAGACACCCATTCTGAAATGGTTGAAGAAATCCATTGATGTTGATAAACCCCTGAATGGTCTCTCGGGTGTTCCTTTGATATGATCAATGTACAGGGTATCTCCCGCCAGATTTTTTAACATTTGCCAATGTGTAGAATCGGGATGAGTTGACACAATAGGAGTAATTGTCTGCCGGGTAGTACCGTGTACGTAGGCTGTATTCCACCAGCCCAGTTTCATCCACGCTGATAATCCCCTGACACGTGTTCCTTTAAGTGTGAGTTCTGAAAATTCCGGTGAAGCATCCCCGATTGTAAGATCAAGAAAAGGTGACCTGAGATCAACCCTCAGTCGATTCAAAGGCTGTCTTCTTTCACTCAGTTCACGGGCATTTTCATCGAAAACATGTGCATTCAGGAGAGCTGACGTATTTAATTGTACTTTTCCGTAGCGCATACGGAGTCTGGCAGAAACTTTATGGACATCCAGAGGGCGGTTTTCCGGCTGGTCTTTCCCAAAGAATATATCGTAATCAGAATCAAGTCCTACATTTGCATTGACTCTTAATTTCCCCAATACTGATGGCTGATCAGCACCCTTGTCTCTTCCTGTGGGGATTTTTCCAATAGTTATGGGATATTGAGTCATAAAAAGCGGACTACCGTCCTTTTCTTCAAGCCGGATATTAATTTTCATTGGACCTGCATCCAACACCCTGTCGGGCAGGTACGTTATCAAAGAACCGTCCAGATTAAGCTTGTCGGAAACATCCCTGTTGTTTAAGATGATCTTAAAGTTTTTTGAAGCAATAAGATTATCCGGATCATGAACCAGAAAAACAAAGGTAGGTTTTTCGTCCTCTGTTTGGACATTGGGTTCGGGATAAAGCATTTGAACGGAAAATCTGCTGTTGTCAATCTGCGATTCGAATCTTCCTACTTTAATCTTCAGGGGAGATTTATCACCCCGTTCCGGATAAAAGGCTTGATTGTTATAAATATCCTTAGCCCAGAAATAGTATTCAAGAACACCTTCAACCACTTCAAAACCCGGAATTTCAGCCGAATAATTCACATCTTTTTCCATTTCAACTGATGTAAACCCTTTATCATCTGCCGTTTTATAATAAAGTCTGACAGATTCGATTGGGGACATATCCGTAACTACTATTTCGAATTTAACCGGATTCCCTGCAGATATATTACCGATTTGGGGAACAGAAATAAAGGTAGGAGCCTGTCCGTCATCCTGAGCATACAGGACTGAAGTCAAAATAAATAGTATTACAAATATCAATTTGTATTTCATTGACATACTCCCGTTTATTTTGGTTCTACAATAATTCTAAGTGTAACTGAGCCGTCAGCATTTTCCGTTTCAATCATATCAAGAATTTTATATTCTCCCTTGTCCACCTTATCCAGAACCTGATCTGCTGTTTCCCCCGCTCCTGCAACGCTTACATTCTTTAATGTTCGGTTCTCAGACAAATCGGAAATCTTGCTGAGTTTATCAGTTGAACCGAGTTTTTCTACTTTGCGTTCTAGCTTGACGTTTTGTTCCGCAGTACCCTGAAAATCAAAAATAACTTTTCTGGATTCTCCTTCAGGCATAGCGATCAAACAGGCAAATGAACCCTGGCCCAGACCCTGAACCGCAAAAGTTCCGCTTCCTTTTTCAATAGGAACTTTAATATTATCACCAAAGGCACCGCCAGTGTTACCTACTTTGAATGAAGGTGATTCTGTCTCGACAGAAATTGAACCGGAATAACGGGTGTTAATTCTGTTTTGAGAGATATCCATAATCTGGACTGTCACATTGACGGATTGGCCTACCGGTATTTTACCCTGTTTTTCCGGAATAATATTAAATCCCCAACTCGGTTCAATTTCATCTTTCCATTCAGGAATATCCGAATTCTTTAATTTTGCAACACGTGTGGGTTTTTCCTCAGGAATAATCCTCGAATGGGTCATTTCTTTTGCAAGTATTGTTCCAAGTTCATTACTGAATTCAACAGAACCGCTTATGACAAAGAGATCGGAATAATTTTCAATTTTTTCGTACAGTAAATCAAATTCGGTCCCCTTTACAGAGGCAACAGAAACGGGAGTCTGAATTTTAAAATCCCCTTTTTGTTTTTGAACTTTTGTCCATACTTCTCCCTGAGTCAAATAGAGATCTGTATTTAGAACATCCTGCGAAATAACTTGAGCTCTGATTTCCAGTTCAGTCATTTCTCGAATTTTCAATTGTGAACCATCCATAAATACTATGGCCGCAAATTCATCACTGTTTGTTTTGAGCCAGTCTCCGTCATAAAGAATCTGTCCTACATAGCTTTGTTTATAGATTTTTTCTTTAGCAGGCCGGACAGCAACCGTACCTTTTATTTTAATAATCGCTGCAACTTTTTCAGCACCGGAGACAAGAGTTGTCATACACAACAGAAGTAAGAAAAGATTCCTTATGTTTTTCATTATTCACCTCCCTGGGATGCTGAAAAAATCAGTTCAATTTCAATCGTCCGGCCTCTGATCCGGAACTTTCCAGTCTGAGAAGGATCAGCAATCTTTTCACCATCCTGATTGACTGAAATAACACGGCAGTAATAATCTGTTCCTGGTGTCAATGAAGCAGGTGAATCCGATGGATACAGATATTGATTAGAAGTTTGTGGCGGAGACTCGAACAGGATTGTAGAAAATTCTGGTGCATTGCTTACCTGAAGGATAGCATGGGTCACACCTGTCGGTTTTTGCCATGAGAAAGCAACTGCTCCTTCATCAAAGACTTCATCCAGAGGATATTCAAGTCTGGTAATCCTTTCATCCGAAAGAATGAACTGGGAAGGAACAGACCAGGAAAATGTGGTTCCGTCAGAGGTTATACTCCGGATCCTCCAAAAATATGGTTTATTATATTCTAGTTCATCGCCGATAGATTTGGGAATACTGACGCTGGCCTCGGTTATCCGGTCATTGTTCCATAATACGGATGAGAAATCTTCATCATCGGCCAGCAAAATCTCATAACGGTCCGCATGCTGTATCTTTGACCATACAAAATTAATCTGATTTGAAAAGAGATTTTCCCCATTTCCCGGAGTTGTGAGTTCAGGTCTCATGTTCGACACTATCTGAAAGACAATTCCATTACTCCACTCTGTAGTTGGATTGTTATCGTTGTCTATACCACGGACACGTGCATATACATTAACCTTTTCTTCAAAATACCCGGGAGTTGCCGGCCTGATTTCCTTTAATTCTAAAAGTCGGCTTCTGAAATCAGCAAAATCTTCATCATAAGAAAACTGAACTTCATAACCGGGCGTTCCTTCAGGGCCGGTCCATGCAATCCTTAAACCGTCAACCAGATAAGTGCCTTGTGCCTGCGGTGTTATGATACGTACCAGACCGCTTTCATCGGAAGATTCTGCGAGAGATTCAATGTTTTGCATTGTAAATGAGTTAACGGGTGATATGACCGAACCTTTTGAACCGTGAATACCCTGAATCCTCCAAAAATAGGTTTTATTCTCATCAAACAGTCGAACATCTCCTAAAAAACCGTATCTTTTTTCATTAGTTTCAATTGTATAGATAATATTTTCAAAATTATCAGCATCAGAAATCTCTAGAATAAATTTCAGATCCTGACTGCAGTTCCAAACAAATACCGGAACAGCATCAAGGGTCAGGCCGGATAGGGGGGCTTCCAGAATCAATTCCGGTCCCGGCGTACTTAAATATCTTCTGACAGTACTCCATTCTCCCCAATATTCATCATTCATTCCCAGACCTCTCGCCTGCCAGTAATAAGATGTATTCCACAATAAATCCAGTTGTTCTTCCGTAAGGAATGTCTGGGTTACGGTAAGAGTTATAATATCTCCCCTAAAATCCGGATCAGAGGAAATGCGGATTTCATATTGCGGAGCCGGAGGAGAACTGGGTTCCCACATCAGCATCGTCTGTGATAAAAGTGGAGGAACAGCATTATCAATATAAATCCTTCTGATGGTAGAAGGAATACCGTGAATTCTGTCGTTCATGTATGGCGTAATCTGAAAATAGACATTTACGTCAAAGCCGAGTCCAAGATCACTCCTGCCAAGGGTGACAGTCATACCCGGCATTTCCTCAAGACTCCAGATTTCATCCATTCCACCTGCATCGGAAAAGACGGATAAGCGATATGAAGTTGCTCCGGTAATAGTATTTGTTCTTTCAACCCTTAACAGATCCTGTTCTTTAACCCATTCAGCAATTAATCCGACTTGTTCATTCATACCGGGAGGTGAGGGAAGATTGACTTCATATATTCTTGACTCCACGCCAAGCCCGGACCCGTCACGGACAAACTGAAATTTCGCATATAATTTCTGCCCGTAGGAATAATCCTCATTGGTAAGGGTTAACGGCAGTGAACTGACAGAGAATTCATCAGTAAAGTCTGCAGGATCCAAACCGGGATCAGTGCCGTATGAAACAATAACAGCTTCTGCAAATTGGATCGGCCGTGCATAACGTACGATAAAACCAAGATTTCCGGAGGGATCCGGTTCAACAATGAACGGTTCATAAAGTGACCTGACAACAGCCATGGGATTCAGGGATATGGGTTCCCGAAGCTGTGCAATGACAAAACCGTTTGACAAAGCACGGACAGATACATAAATCTGATCATATTCTTTTATAAGATCCCATGCATCATCCAAAGCGGCCGGAAAGGACATGATGCTGTATTCCAGTATAACCTCATCACCGCCGGCATCGGCAGAGACAATAATCTGGTATTCGTCCACACCGGGAACACCCTGTATCAGTTCAATAACAGGCTGAAGCGGATCCTGCAGATTTTGTCCAAGTCTGGCAAAAAGATCTTCTTCATTAAAGAGATCTATACCCAGAGGGCGCGGTACATCCCAAAGAAAATTATTTCCATCGAGCGTAACACCCAATTGATAATAAATGGTTTGGCCGGGTTCAATCTGCAGATCAGAGACAGCCACCCGAAGTGATGTTTCATACAACTGATCCGAACTCCATAAGATTTGCAGTAATCTTCCGTCATCCTGCATATCCGGATCATCAGCGACAAGGATCTGATATCCCTGAACACCGCTAACGGACTGCCAGAATGCCGCAAGTTCACGATTGGTTATAGACCAATCCACCAAGGGAAAATCAAATGTATTCACCTTGAAACTGAAAACTTCCGAGGGATCACCTGCGATTTCATCAGAATCCAGAGGAATTATTCTCCAGAAATAGGTATCCCCGGGGCGCAAGGGTGTTTCAGCATCGGCTGGATACTGAAACATCTTTTGCCGGAGTGTGGTTATAAAAAACGGAATATCTACTTCCGGATCATCGGACATTGATATGAGCAGTTCAAAATTATCCTGTCCTGTAGGAGCTTCCCACGTAAAAACAGGATTTAGATCTGCCTGAGATTCCTGATTAACCGGGGATTGCAGACTGATTGGTGCTATTGAAAAATTTCCAATCAGTGTATGATCATCTGGAAGCCCTACCATCGTTTCACTGGCATTCAACGGAATCAGCTTCCAAAAGTACTGACGATCGGGATAAAGCCAACCGTTTTCATCAACCCGGAGTTTATAAGGAATTGTTTGAATAATTGAGGTAAGTACATTTCCAATATCAACACTCTGATCATTGATATCACTGATTCTGAGTTCATAAGCTGGAATACCGGCAGGGACGTCTGCATTAAAAGTGGGAAGAACAGTTAACAATACATCCCCCTGAGTTGGTTCGCTGTATTGGAATCTTTGAACCGTGAATGTGCTGATATCGCTCCAAGGTGACGGATCAGGACCCGGATTCATTCTGACCTTCCAGGCATACCGTTTACCTGGGATCAAGGGTTCAGCATCAAGTGGATATGTAAAAGGCAAACTCTGTATTGGGTCACTTTGCCAGACAGGATTTTCCACAATTGGATCTTCAGCGGCTTCACTGATCCACAATTCATATTCATTGGCACAGGCAACAATATCCCAGTTAAAAATTGGGATAACTGTGTTGACTGTACCACCACTCACGGGGGAAGACAATCTGTCGCGGGTTAATCTGTTTCCGTAGCTGAAGTTGTAAACCGGACTCTTAATTGATTCCGGCCACCCCCAGATACCTTTTTGTCCGATATAATCATACCCGTCAATATATTCTCTGGCTTCAACCTGCCACACATATTCATATCCGCAGGCCAATTCCCGCTCGCTGGAAGGATACTGGATGGATATTGTCCGAACAGTTCCTGTTTCCCGCTGTCTGTGAATTGATATATAGCTTTCATCCCATTCCGTATCAAGAAAAATTGCCGTAACATCATCAAAAGCATCATCATAGCTGCTGTGAATTTCAGGATTGAATTGGGCAACTTTAAGCCTGTAGTCAATAAAAACACCGGTTCTGAATCCGGGAGAATCCCAGCGGAACCAGGGCTGGAAATCGGTTACATCGGCTCGCTGAACGGGTTCATTCAGAACAATACGACTCACAAGGATATTGTCCAGTGTTTCCCCGCGAAGGCTGCCTTCCGGTTTTCCCCAGCTCCAGTTATTATCGTATCTTTCATCCACATAAGCATGATCCCAGGAAAGATCCAGAATACGGTTGGATGAAGTCTGGTAAACCTGCCGGGTACTTCTGTCCGCATCATTAAAGCTTAGATTTTCCCAGGCAATCATCTTGATATCATAGGTACCAGCCGGCAGATAACCATTGGTCTCAATCATATCCTGGAAAGCCTGGGTAATCTCAAATTTCATCATCTTATCTTCGGTAAAACTGGAATTCATAAGATAGGATGTGGTAAAAGGCTGGACTTCGTAAGGATCCGTAACACCCCAGGCGACCGGATTATCCTGTTCAGAAATACCCGAAACATTCTTTACGCTCAAACGGAACTCCACATACACTTCTTTAATTTCACTTGTTTTATTCTGAAGTGTAACCGTCCATAAATTTACATTGGGGTCGTTCCAGCTTTGTAATGTAAACTGTCCCGTCATCAGCAGTTGGACCTCTATATCCAGTTCCTCTCCCATGGGTGCGGCCTGAATAAGATTCAAACTGACAACAAGAAATAATAAGATCTTTATCATATTTTTCATATTTCCTCCCAAAAGGTGGATATTAGTATAATTTAAGCCCTTTTTCACCCACATTATACTTTTAAAAATAGTCTCATGCAAGAATAGCTTTGTAAGAAAACAAGGTATTTGACGGGACGCACATTATTTTATGAGATTGAATCTTCATGGAGAATTTTTTTAATTCTTGCGGAAGTACCGATGACAATCAGGCGGTCGTCGGGCATAATTTTATCTGAAGGGTTAACAGCCGTTATTTGTTCATCCCCCCTTCGGATACCAATGACTGTAACACCGAATTTTTGTCTGAATTGTATTTCAGCAAGAGACTGTCCGGCATGTTCCGAAGCGTTCCCTAAATATATCTCTACAATCTCGAACTTATCCGCTTCATTCACTGCATCCTTTTCCTCGTGAAAATTCAGGAGTATTTCCGCCTCTTTAAGAATATCCGGTGGACCAACAATAATCAATCGGTCACCGGGAAATATCCTGAAATCCGGACCCGGGTTATAAGAAATCCTGCTACTCCTGTTCACTGCCAGAATGGTCACACCATGCAGGGTTTTTAGTGGAAGATTTCTAATTTTTTTACCGGCAACGGATGCTTCAGGAAGAATTTTTATTTCCAGAAATGTAACTGGCCAGTTGACATTTACCGGTAAAAAATCCATGGCATAACTAAGTGAATCGGCAGCTTGTTCGGATGCATCAATAAAAGGTCTGAAAATTATAAATGCACCCTTTTTCTCAAAATAGGTGGCTTCATTTTCATCGGATGCAGTAATAACGATTCTACCTTTAAAACCGCTCTCTTTCAGATGCTGTAAAAGGATTATGTTTAATTCTTTTGAACGGATGGTGTTTACGATCCAGTTCACTTTGTTCAGGGGTAGAAGTTCATGAATTTCCGGGTCAGTAATATCACCATAGAGGACCGGAATTCCTCTGGACTGCCATTTTCTAAGTACGCCCGGATCGAAATCCACACCTATAAACCTTTTTCTACGGCGATGAAGATTTTCAGCAATTGCACTACCATAATTTCCAAGTCCTAAAAGAATCATATCCACAGACGGTATGTCCTGAATCAAATCTGCCGTACTTTCACGATAAGGATTTCGTCTTTCAAATATTTTTAATGGTTTGGATAAAAATTCATAGAGTGGTGCAGAATATAGAATCATATATGTAGAAGAAAATATTGTAACAACACCTACAAGTGTTATGAGTCCCATGGTTTGATTGCTTATGTGACCAATACTCACGCCCAAAGCAGCGACTATCAGAGAGAATTCACTAATTTGGGCCACTGTCAATCCGGCTAAAAAACCGGTACGACGGCGATAACCCATCAGCCCCATGATTATCAGGACAATCAGGGGATTTCCCACAAGAACAAAAAGAGAAAGTATCAGGGATGGTACAATTTGTGTTTCTACGGAAGACCAGTTAAGACGTGCTCCAAGATCAATGAAGAAAAAAAGTAAAAGAAAGTCCCTTAAACTGGTGAGGCGTGTACTGATTGCCTCTCTGAAACCTGTTGATGCCAGTGACACGCCGGCAAGAAAAGCACCCACTTCCTTGCTGAATCCCAGCCATTCGCTTCCGGCCCCTAAAAAAACAGCCCAGGACAGGGCAAAGATTATAAGCATTTCCTGAGAATGGGCAATTTTTTGCGTCAGCCGGGGAAGGATATATTTCATTAAAAATGCAATAAAAGCAAATAAACCCAGTCCTTTTGCCAAAATAATCAGGAATTTGGAAAGTACAAACCCCTCTTCTGCAGCTGTTCCTAAAAAAGTTGTAAGAAATACCAAAGCTAAAATTGCGGCTATATCCTGAACAATGAGAAAACCCACGGCAATCTGACCGTGTAGCGAATCAATTTCTTTTTTATCGGATAATAGTTTCACAATGATAATCGTGCTTGAAAACGTAAGACAAACGGCTACATAGGCTGAACTGACTAATGACATTTTCATGGATAAGGCAAGGACAAAACCAATAACAGAAGTGAATAAAATCTGTCCAAGCCCGGTTGCAAGGGCTACAGGTCCAGTTGTACGTATAAGATTAAGATCGAGTTTCAGACCTACAATAAAAAGTAGAACTGCAATTCCCATCTGAGCCAATAATTCAATTTGGTCATAGCTTTTGATAATTCCGAAACCAGAAGGACCGGCAAGAATACCGGCAAATAAAAACATAATTAAAAGGGGTTGACGCAATTTTTGCCCAAAAATACCAAGCACTGTTGCCATACTCAATATTGCAGCAATTTCAAAAAAAGCACTGTTATGAAACATTTTTGCGGTCCTTCAAGCAATATATTTTCATTTATTTAATGATCTAATATTAGCCTAAAAAACACTTATTTCAAAGGTCACAAATTTCATGCAGATACTTGTTCACCAAGAATTTTATGCTCAATACTTTGCATAACTTGATGATAATTCAGAATACCTGCAATTTTGTCAGTTTTTCGATTCAGAATAATATATTCCGTATAATTCAGTTGATTCATCAGGGTCATGGCTTTATTTAGAGGGGCATCATCATACAGAATCTCTTTATGGATATCGGTCATGATATCCGAGCACAACATCCATTTCCAGAGTGAAGGATCAGGGAGAACCTGACGAATATCACTTACTGACAGGAGTCCGATCCATTTACCGGTATGATCAAGAACAGGAAAGAGCAACTGATCCGAATCAGCCATTATTTTTACAGTATTTTCAATGGGTAATTCTTCATTTAATATAATTACATCCGAATTGAAAGCCTGGTGAACTTTCATTTCCTCCAGAACATCTTCGATTGTTACATTCCTCCCTGCCTCACCGGATTTTTTTATAATCCATTTTACAAGGGGTGGTCCCATAAGCTGAACCAGAAACGTAGTTGTTGTTACACCAAAAATTATAACATCACCGAGGGACATGGATTCGGTTACAGGCACTTCATTCAAATGCTGGCTGGCCATTATTGAAAGTCCGATGGCCACGCCTCCCTGGGCAAAAAGACCCAGCCCCGAATATTTACGGACAATTCGCGGAGCCCTGGACAATCCTGCTCCGATCCATGCTCCCAGAACTTTACCCAGGGTTCTGCTTATTACATAAACAACGATGATAATCCATAACCAGGCCGGCATAGCGTAAAAGGTGAGCCGGGCACCAACCAGAACAAAGAAAAGAATATAAATTGGGTCGGAAAAATTCTTTAACTGCAGAATTACCTTTTTACTGCGTTCAGGATCAAGATTTACCAATACAAGTCCCATAGACATGGAGGCCATTATAACATCCAGTTTTAAAAAAACGGCTGTTCCAATTGTCAGAAGCAATAAGCCGGTCACCGAAGGAATAATAACTTCAAGTTTATCCGAGAAACGTAATATCCACCGCATCATATAAGCGGCAAGAAGCCCGATTAAAAGCGCACCAAAGAGTTCAAACAGAATGTATGTGAATTGCATCAGCCAGTTTACATTCCCACCGGCTAATATCTTTGCTATGCCGGTACCGAGCCCATACAGTGTCATTGCAAGGGCATCGTCAAGCGCAACAATAGCAATGAGTGTTGTTGTCAGAATACCTGCTGACCGGTATTCCCAGATAACACTCATGGTAGAAGCGGGATCCGTGGCACTGGCAATTGCGCCAAAGATTATGCCGGCAGCAATGGCTCCCGGCCATGAACCCATAACTTTAAAAAGAATGAATGTTATTGGAATTCCAACCAGAATAAATGTCAGCAATCCTTCAGCCGCTAAAATAGATGCAAACTGCTTACCATATTTCTTTAATATGCTGAAACGGATTTCCGCGCCCACCAGAAAACCGATAACACCCAGGGCAAAAAAGTTAAAAGAACTCAGAGCTGTCAGATCTTCTGTGGTGACAAGTTTAAATCCTCCTTCCCCAATCAGGACTCCAACCAGAATATAACCCAATACCTGAGGTACGCTCAAACGCTTAGCCATTAAGGCGCTGATGATTCCTCCGAATACGCCAATGCCAAAGATTAAAAGAATTCCCGGATTTAAATCCCTCATGAGATATTACCGCCTGTAAATATTGAATACATTTCCTGCTCATCAACCTGTAACAATCTTTCTTTTACTTCTTCATCTTTCATTCGTGCACTGACCATGGAAAGAAGCTTGATGTATTCTGAATGTTGAAATTTTCCCGCTGCAATCATAATCACATAGTGGACCGGTAAGCCGTCCAGAGATTCATAATCCTTGAGTCCATTATTTGAAACACCTAAAGCCATAATGGGTGTCTTGACCGATTCCAGGCGTACATGGGGAACGGCAATTCCCCAGCCGATGCCGGTACTCATCAATTCTTCACGGCGTCTCAGTGCATTCATCAATGCTTCTTTAGACTTAAGTTTACCCCTTTTTACTATAAGTTCACTCAACTCATCAAGTGCATCCCACTTGCGGCTTGATGTAATCTTCTTTACACAATTGGGGGCAAGAACAGTTGTAAAGGACAAACCAAAAGCCTGAATATCATCGGACAATCTCGGAGTCAGTTTTCGGTTGACCCAATTCTCAATGTCTGAACGTTTAAATCTCCAGGATGTACCGATTTTCCCTCCGGGAATCTCTCCCTTCTGAGCCCATTCGTAAACGGTCCTTTCCGATACACGCAGATATCCGGCCACTTCTTCTATTGTCATGATATCATTCATTTCATCCTCCTGTATAAATTTAACATAATTTTCTATCAATTTCATTATTATTCATAATTTTTCATAATTTCGCTATTTCATTCATAACACATTGGGAGTTTTAGTACGGCTTAAGACATTTAAGCAGGCTTGAATATCCGTGTTGGCTTAATAGAAATCAGAATATTTGTATATATATTTATCACTATTTGTTTGACAAAGTCTGTTTCAGGCTGTATCTTTCCCTCGGGGTGGGGGAGCTCAGCTGAACAAAATTATATATCATTTACAGTATATTTTTAGTTTTTTACACATTTACATTACTTCACATCTTCAGCAACCATATCTCCCTCAAGACTTCTTCTGTCATCACCTCATGAAACTCCTACTTATAAAATTTTCTGCGTATAAGTCCGATCTTCGGGCTTTTTTCCAATAATCCTATACCAATTCATCGGTGTTTTTCTTAAATTTTTTTCTTAAATATTAATAAATTTTTACAAAAAGAGGCAGACATGATTCCAATTAAACCGGCAGCACGGGTAGCAAATGTAAAATACGCGATCAGGGACATTGTTGTTATCGCCAATAAGACGAAGGCAACAGGAAAAAAAATGATCTATTTGAATATCGGGGATCCCAATTTGTTTGGATTCCGACCGCCTCAGCATATGCTGGATGCGGTAGCAGATGCCATGAACAGGAACATGAACGGATACTCCCCGTCCTCCGGTATTGAAGAAGCCGTTGAAGCAATTCGCCGGCAGGCAGAAATATCCGGAATAAAAGAGATTCATGATATTTTTGTTTCAACCGGTGCGAGTGAAGCCATTGAACTCTGTCTGACTGCTTTGCTGAATCCCGGCGATAATATCCTTCTCCCCTATCCGGGTTATCCATTATATACGTCAGTCGTTGGCAAACTCTCTGCTGAAATAAATCCCTATTATCTAAATGAAGAGGATAACTGGAATCTGGATGTTGCCCATATAGAAAGCCGGATAAATGAAAGAACAAAAGGAATTGTCATTATCAACCCCAATAACCCGACCGGTGCCATATATCCTCCGGAAACATTGAAACAGCTTATCAATCTTGCAGAAAAATTCAACTTGATAATTTTCAGTGATGAAATCTATGATAAACTCTGTTTTAAGGGAGAAACCTATACATCACTGGCATCTTTAACTCAAAAAGTACCGGTTGTTACATTTAACGGACTTTCAAAATCATATATAGTGCCCGGATTCAGAATCGGATGGGCTGTATTCAGCGGTCCTATTGATATAATGAAAGATTATATCGATGGTGTTAATAAAATGGTCAGGGCCCGCCTTTGTGCCAATCATCCCATGCAGTATGGCATAAAACCTGCCCTGGAACTGGATCAGTCCCATATTAAACACACACTGGATGCATTGGAAAAAAGGAATAAAATCACTGTAGAGATGCTGAACGATATTCCTGAAATCAGTTGTGTTTCTCCACGGGCTGCTTTCTATGCTTTTCCATCCCTACAAATACCGGATGATGACCTTGATTTTGTATCGGATCTGATTAAAGAAACAGGTGTGGTTACAGTCCACGGAAGCGGTTTTGGACAAAAACCGGGGACTAAACATATCAGAGTTGTTTTTCTGCCTGAAGAAAAACTTTTAATCGAAGCCTATGAAAAAATCCGGGACTTCACCCGGAAAAGATACCAATAGTTTAATTGAAAACTCAATACTCAAAACTCAATACTCAAAACTCAAAACTAAATTCCTCACTCCTCATTCGACATTCCGAACTCTTAATTCTTAATTCAATTCAGAACTCAGAACTCAGAACTCAGAACTCAGAACTCTTCTTTTCATATATCTGTATATTTGCCTGCCCGAGACTGGACGATCCAAGCCCCATTTCAGGATTGGGAGGAGTATGTCCCAAATCTGGCTGGGTTTGGACAAGATCCGTCTGCATCCTTATCCGGTCAGAAAACTGGTATTGAAAAAGCCCTTCCTCTTCCCTTCCATTATTATAAACCAGAAGCAGCCATTGGGAAAGCCCGAACTGCATATCCGTTACAATATAATTCCCTTCATTAGACTGTGCAGGTATATCCGGTCTGTATATAATCATCTCAAATGTATTTGACCGGTCAAAATATAAAATGATACTGTCTATAGCCCCGGTTTGAAGTGCAGACAGATCCGAACCTTTACTAACCCAAGTACCCGGCAGATCTTCCGATTCTCCGTCTTGTTTACCTTTGCAGCCAACAATCATGCCAACGATAAATAGAAATATAATAATTCCGGTAAAAAGTTTTTTCATTGCATATTCCTTTTAACTGTTAATTCAATATAAGAAGCTCTCAATTCATTATCAGCTATAAAACCAATATCAAAGATTAAAACGTTATTGACTGTTATTCTTTTCGGTCTGTTTAAGTTTGCTGGTCAAAACACCGAGACTCACTGAAAGCAGGGCATTTTCAACAATCACATCATCGGGAACGTCCAAAGGTTCGGGAGCAAAGTTCCATATTCCCTTTATAAAACCCCGTATCATCAGATCAGCAACATCCTGAGCTGAATCTGAATTAACCGTAATAATACCAAGATTGATTTGAGAACGGATCGCTATTTCAGGCAGTTTTTCCACCGGATATACATCAACACCAAAGATTTTTCTGCCGATTTGAGCCGGATCACGATCAAAAGCAGCCACAATATTCAAACCGTAGAGTCTGAACTGCTGATAACCTAAAATTGCCGTCCCCAGACTTCCCACACCGACCAAAACTGCTTTTCTTTGAATATCCCATCCTAAAAATGCTTTAATCTTTCCAATCAGTTCTTCTACAGAATAACCCACTCTCGGTTTTCCGATAATTCCTGTGAGAGCCAGATCTTTTCGAACCTGTGTCGGATCAAGTCTCAATTGACCGGCAATGAATGTACAGGAAACAAACAATCGGTTTTCTTTCTTTAAACGGGATAAAACATGCAAGTATGCCGGAAGCCGCCGCATTGCCGGTTCTGGTGCTGAAAATTTCTTGATTCTACGCATCGTCGCTCTCCAATAGAGAATTATTTCACGAATAATAGTTGTTTTAAACTCATAAGTCAAGATTTGATCTTGCATTTTATGATGAGAAACTCTGTTTATGCTTTATTTTTCTCTTAAATTCAATAACTTTAATTATGATTAATACTAGAAAAAAATTGTTCGTTCAGGTTGTTGTGCTGGTTTTTACCCTGGTTTTTTTCGGTTCATTGGGTTATCATCTGATCGATAATCTATCCTGGTTTGAATCACTTTATATGACCTTAATAACAATTAGTACGGTTGGATACGGCGAAACTTTTCCTCTCTCAAATGCAGGCAGGTTATGGTCCCTATTACTCATTGTTGTCGGGGTTACCATGATTGGTGTTTTAATCGGCAGATTTGCTGAACTGTTAACGGATATTAAGTCATTCAGGAGGCATAGGATGCTTCAAAAAATAAAAGATATGAAAAACATATCATTGTTTGCGGATACGGAAGAATGGGGCGGATCGTTTGTGAATCGCTTATTCAATCCGGACATCCATTTATTGTCATTGACCGTGATGAAAAAGTCATTGAAGAATTAAATCAAGAACAAATACCGGTTATTGAAGGAGATGCAACACTGGATGAAACCATTGAAAAAGCGAACATTGAAAATGCAAGGGGTTGTGTCTGCGTATTGGAGACGGATGCCGATAATCTGTTTGTTACGTTTTCAGTGCGCGAAAAAAACAGCAACATTCTGATCATCGCCCGGTGTAAAGAGAATGCCAACAGCATCAAACTGAAAAAGGCAGGTGCAAACAGAGTAATAAACCCGTATGAGATCAGCGCTAAAACCATTGCACAGATTTTACTTCAGCCGGCTATTCACAATTTTATTGAGATTTTCAGAAACCGGGATATTGATCTGGCTATGGAAGAAATTGAAATTCCTTCCAACAGTATTTTGTCCGATAAACGTCTGATTGAAGCACCTCTTAGAACAAAATATAATCTTATGATTACAGTGATTTTTGATAAAAACCATAATCCGTTTTTTAATCCGTCTTCAGATCATTTGCTGAAAGCAGGTGATCATGTTTTAATTATGGGCAAAACAGACGATCTGAACCGGTTGAAAATAGATTTGGGAATTTGATTGAGATTGAGATTGAGATTGAGATTAAGATTAAGATTGAGATTGAGATTGAGATTGAGATTTAGTAATGAGACATTAGTTAGGATTTAACGGGTTATTTCACAGAGAGAATTGATGCAAAAGGCTTGATGTTATATATGGTTTTGTTGAACTGTTCTCCCCCACCCCGGGGGAAATTTACTGCCGGGGAATGAATATGTCAAATTAATATTATAATTACTATATTCTTAAAATGTTGATATGTGCAAGATAACAGGAAATAATTTCCAACCAAACATGTGCTTTTACATCCAAAAGATGCATCGCTGCTCTTGATTTTTTTAACACTGAAAAATGCCAGAACTTTTCATCCTCTGAAACTCAAATCATACAGCCGAAAATTTTTACGGCTCTGCCACCCCCTGCCTACTACTGAGCACTTGAACCATTCTGGTGCGAAGTGATCCCGATTCGTCGGGAAAAGCGCAGCGTTTCGGGAAACCCTTAAATAGCGAGTGCAGCGAGCATCAACCTTTAAACATATCAACCTTTAAACATACAAAAATTCAAATCAATCCAGTTGAAATTTATTCTGATATGCGGGAACATGAACTGTCCATTTATACAGATCTTTAATTCTTTTGGCCAGAGCCGCCGATGCTTCCGGCTCTCCGTGGACTATAAAAACAGATCGCAGAGGGCTTGAAAATCCTGCAAGCCAGGCAAGAATTTCTTCATAATCTGCATGAGCCGAAAATCCGCTTATCTTTTCAATATTTGCTTTTATCGGTATCTGTTGACCATGAATTTTGATATTTTTCTTCCCGTCAAGCATAGCCCGACCCCGGGTTCCTTCTGCCTGATATCCGATAAACAAAACGGTGTGCTTTTCGAAGGGCAGCCGGTATTTTAAATGATGAAGTATCCGCCCTCCCGTCAGCATTCCGCTGGCACTGATAATAATACAGGGTTCGGAAAAATCGTTGATCTTCTGTGATTCTTCACGGCTTTCTGTGAAAACCGTATGCTTTGTTCTGAAGGCATCAATACCTTTGATATGAAGCAACCGGGCGTCCAGATCCTGATTCTCAATGTGTTTGGACGTTATCACCGTGGCATTGATTGCCATGGGACTGTCAACAAAAACCGGAAGCTCCGGAATTAATTTTTTTTCTTCCAAATCCCTCAGGATATACAGCAACTCCTGCGTTCTGCCCACTGCAAAGGATGGAATTATAACCGATCCTTTTCGTCGAATCGTTTCATTGATAATACGTTTTAAAGATTCTTCCGGATGCGCATCCTCATGAAGCCGGTTTCCGTAGGTAGATTCAACCAACAAATAATCAGCCTGATAAATTGTAGACGGATCTTTCAGTATGGGTCGATTGGGTCTTCCAAGATCGCCGCTGAAAACAATCTTCCGGTGCTCACCCTTATCAGTGTTCCAGTAAACATTTACAAATGATGAACCCAGTATATGACCTGCATCTTTTAATTTCACCGTAATTTCCGGTACCGGTTCAAATTCCTGTCCATACGAAACAGGCTTGAGAAGCGAAATTGCATTTTCAGCATCTTCCTTATTGTAGAGCGGTAAAGCCGGCTTGTGTTTTGTTGCTCCGATCTTATTTAAGAAACGGGCATCTTCTTCCTGCAGATGAGCGGAATCCATGAGCATGATCTTTAATAAATCCACCGTGGCGGAATTTGCATAAACAGGCCCCCTGTATCCCTGTTTAACCAATCGGGGTAAATATCCCGTATGATCTATGTGAGCATGAGTTAGGATTACAGCATCTATTGATTTCATATCCAACGGGAGAGGCATCCAGTTTTTCTGCCGGAGTTCTTTTAAACCCTGAAATAAACCGCAATCAATTAATAAACGTTTTCCATCCTGTTCAAACAAATATTTAGAACCCGTAACTGTTCCGGTGGCACCTAAAAATGTTAATGTTCCCATAACATACCTTTAATTAATCCCTTTGTATTTTTATCTCTTCATTATAATTTACGTCGATCTTAATACATAACGTATGAAAGAAAAAAATATTCCTATCTTATTCAAGTTCATTAAAATATATTGTGCCGTATAAAACTCATCCGGCAATACACATTAATAAAAATCTTTTGGGATCAGCACAAAGTGAATGGATTACAAGAAAATATGAATTAAGCAAATTTCTTATAGTTATAACTCTCGGGAAGGCAGAATATGAACTCCATTCAACATGAAGACAGACTTTTCAACAAAAACAGTATTGAAAAGTATCTGAGATCTTTAGAAATTGAAAATGACTATGTATCGGTACTAGACACATCTTTTAGATATAGAATTGTGAATAAAGCCTATGAAAAACACTTCGGCTTAAAAGCGGACGAAATGATAGGCAAAACTCATGCAGATATTTTTGGAACTTCCTTTTTCAATTTAAAGATCAAACAAAAACTCGAACAATGTCTGTCAGGCAGGATAGTAAATTATGGAACATGGTATTCCTATAAAAACATTCGACGGTTTATAGATGTCACCTGCTATCCCTATAAAAATGACAACAGTATCATCGGTATAATAATCAGCGGACGTGATACAACCGAACTGAAAAACATATCAGACAAACACAAAATTCAGAAAGCCTATTTTGAAAATCTATTTCAACAGTCCCCGGATGCCATTGCCGTACTGGATAACAAAGATATTATCCTTAAAGTTAACAATGCTTTTACTGCATTGTTCGGATTTACCCATGATGAGTGCATTGGAAAACCTATCAACAGTCTTGTCGTCCCCGATCCTTTAAAAAAAGAAGGACTCGAAGCCACAATGCAGGTTGCAAGCGGACAGAATATCAATATTGAGACTGTGAGACAAACAAAATCCGGTGATATGATCCATGTATCCATCATTGGTAAACCAATTCTGATGGAAAACAATCAGATTGCCGTTTATGGTATATACCGGGATATTACACCTCAAGTAAAAACTCAGGAGAAAATTGTTAAGGAGCTGAAAGAAAAGGAAGTTCTGCTTAAAGAGATCCATCACAGAGTAAAGAATAACATGCAGATCATTTCATCTCTCTTAAATATTCAAGCCAGAAACATAGACAGTGATAAAGACAGGGAGATTTTCCGTGACAGTCAAAACCGGATTAAATCCATGGCTCTGATCCATGAACGGTTATATAAGTCGAATGATTTAACCCACATCAGCTTTACAGAATACACAAGAAAACTGGCGAGCTATCTTCTGGCATCATACTGTAATTTGCCTATTAATGTTAATTTCAAACTGGATATTCAGGAAGTTGGCATCAGCATAAATCAGGCTATTCCCTTAGGACTCATTCTTAATGAAGTTATATCAAACAGTCTGAAACATGCTTTTCAGGAAACACCAAAGCCTGAAATAGGAATATGCTTAACGAAAGAAGGCAATAATTTCACATTAATTATTTACGACAACGGTTCAGGACTGCCTGAGACTTTCGATAAAAGCGGAGAGAATTCACTGGGATTGCATCTGATTAATACACTTGTAACACAAATCCATGGAAAACTTGATGTTGATAATGCAGGCGGACTGAAATATAGAATCAACTGGCAGGACTTTTAACCGGTAATTTCCAGCATTCTTTTTAATGCCGTATGTGCATCAACTGCTGTTAATGCATCCACTTGGATTCTGTTAATAACCCGCCCTTCCTTCAATGCCGTAAGAACATCCAGCAATTTTTCAGGAGTAGTTTGAGACATGGTGACGCATTGATATCCCCGGTTACTAAGCTGAAGAACCGTTTTATCCGGAAATAATTCACCAATTCTTTTCACCAGATGTGCCTCTGTTCCAACAGCCCAAACGGAACCGGGCTCTGATTCCCTAATGACACGGATTATTTTTTCCGTACTGCCGGATTCATCGGAAGCATGGACAACAGGATGACTGCACTCAGGGTGGACAATAACTTTGATGCCCGGATATTCTGACCGGATTTTATATACATCTTCTTCCTTAAAACGCCTGTGAACGGAACAATAACCATCCCATAACAGGACCTTTGCATTTTTTGCACTATCCGAAAAATCCGGTTCTAGTTTGTTGCCGGTAATCAGACATATTTCCTTATCAGCCATTCCTTTCGCCCGGGCTGTGTTTTCCCCAAGATAGCGGTCCGGTAAAAACAGAACTTTATCCCCATTTTGGAAACACCAGTCAAATACATTTGATGCATTACCGCTGGTACAGACAATACCATCGTTCCTTCCCACAAATGCCTTAATTTTCGCCGTCGAATTGATATATGTTACTGGAATAATTTTCCCCTGAACCGTATCTTTTAAATAACGCCACACGTGTTCAACTTCTACAATATCCGCCATTTCCGCCAAAGGACAGCCGGCTGTCGGTTCGGGCATTAAGACAATTCTGTCCGGTGGTGTGAGAATATCCGCACTTTCAGCCATAAAATGAACGCCGCAAAAGATGATATACTTTTTATCTTCAATCTTAGCAGCTTCCTGTGCAAGTTTAAGAGAGTCACCGATTATATCTGCAAACTGTACAACATCATCCCTTTGATAATGGTGTGCAAGGATTATCATATTATATGTAAGCTCTTCCTTTAATGAAGCAATTTTATGAAGAACTGACTGATCAGCCCTGAGATTTGAGAATAATTCGACACCCTTTTCAAAATCAGTCATATTCAGTCCTCCTGTTAGAAATCAATACCTTTGACGGCAGGGAAACCTTTTTGATATGGATGTTTAATCTCTTTCATTTCCGTAACAAGATCCGCCGCTTCCATTATTTTTTCTGTAGCACCTCTTCCCGTCAATATAACATGCACATTGTGTGGTTTATCCTGCAGGAATTTCAACAAAGCCTCTTCTTTCAGCAGTTTAACCATTACACTTACCAAAACTTCATCCAGAATGATAAGCTGATACTGTCCTGTCAGCATTTTATTACGGGCAAAATCCAGGGCATCCTCTGCTGCCTTACGGTGAACCTCATCAGGCAGATCATCTCCCATTATATGATAAAAACCCTTTCCCATCCGGTATAATTCCATATCTGAACCAAAGTTTTTTACAGAATCTATCTCACCGTAATGCCAGTCCCCTTTTATAAACTGAACCATACAGACCTTCCAATGATAGCCTATACTCCGTAAAGCAGTCCCTAATGCAGATGTGGTTTTACCCTTGCCGTTCCCTGTATAGACCAGAATCATGCCTTTATTTTTCTTCATTTCAACCCTTTCGATGTGGGGATAATATATAAAAGATTCATAAAAACTGCCTGATAATTGAAATTGTATGATTTAAATGCTCAAAGTTTTTTATTATATTTAACGAAAATGGGATAATTATATGAGTGATAAGAAGAATAACAGAAAAAATGCAAAAGCAGAATTATCGGCTGACGATATAATAAAACAGGAGCAGAATCGTACGGATTACTGGGACTCCTTGCGTAAAAAAAGAATGAACAAAAAGATATCGTTAGAAGATCTGAGTCTCAAAACAAAAATAAATATCCGGTATTTTGAAATGATTGAGAAGGGTGATTTTTCAACACTTCCTGAAACATACATCCGTTTATTTTTAAAAACCTATGCCCGTGAACTGGGATTTGATTTCGAAGAAATTCTCTCACATGCTCCCAACAATATTCAGAAAAAACCCAAAGTTCCGGTAATAAAGTTAAACAATAAGAATGAACCTTCACCTTTCACCTATAAAAGGAAAAAAAAGAAAAACCCATTTTTACTTATTTCCGGTATTATTATTGTCATTGCTGCGATTATTGTATTTCAATACTACGAAAATTATGATTTCTTAACATTTAAACCGTCATTAACAGATACACTGAGCCAGACAACAGTTATTTCAGAACCGGAACAAATCAATATTCCTAATGAAATGATTCCTCTGGATACTCGAAGTAATGTAACCCTCACACTGCCATATGTTCTTGAAATTCTTCCGGAAGAAAATCTGATATATTTGCTCCAGGTCGGAAATGAACGTTCCCGGGAAAATCTTATCCAGAAAAACATTAACCATTCCATAACAATCAATTCTTCGTTCAAACTGAAAATTTTTCAACCGGACAAATGCCGAATCATTCTGAACGGCCAGACACTGCCCGTAACAACAAACAAACCGGTTATAATTGAAGTGAATGATATGGGACAGGTTTCGCTTTTTGGATCCACGCTATGAATCTAAGAGCCGTAACGGTTAACCTGATTGTTTTAATTGCTTTTATATCGTGCCAATCCAACATTAACCGGATTGATATTAAAATTGAGACTAGTAATAATGCTGCTATAATGGATACACTTAAATACTCACTTATTGGTTTAAAGGGTATTACTTATGTGGCAATCAGTCCGGATACAAATCGCATCAGTATTAAATATGACCGATATCAAACCCATTCGGATTGTATTTTCGAGGCAATCCGGGCCCATGGTTATACGCCGGTTCTGATTGAAAAAAAACCTGTCAGGAAAGAGGATCCCTTCTAAATGAAGAACCAAATATCTTATGATGAAGCTGTCTCTCTTTTTAATACGTACTTAAACACTGATTATTTAAGAAAGCATTCCCGGGAAACAGAAGTCATTATGCGAAAACTGGCGCACCTAAATCATAAGAATGAAACCTTTTGGGGAATTACAGGGCTTCTGCACGATCTTGATTCTGATATTATTATGGGAAATAACACACTTCACGGATATAAAACGGTAGAAATTTTAAAAGAAGCCGGTTATGAAATACCGGATATGTTCCAGGCGATCCTCGCACATACGGAAGGTATGGATGATAAGCGTCCCAAACGAAACTCTGTTCTGGACTACTGCCTGGCCGGTGCAGAAAATATAACCGGTATTATTACCGCCTATGTCATTCTTCGCCCTGAAGGAAAACTTGAAGGTACCAAACCGAAATCCATACGAAAAAAACTGAAAGACAAATCCTTTGCCGCATCTGTCAACCGTGAGTTTATTGCAGATGCAGCCCGCTCGATGTCCATGGAAGAATCGGAATTCATTCAACTCTCTATTGACGCCATGAATGAAATTGCTGATGAAACCGGGATGTAGTTTTCAAGTAACCCTTTAAATTTGTTTTAAAACTCTTTATATTGGTTATGAAATGTTAGGGGTGCTGTCTAAAAAAGACGGCTGAGAGTAAACCCTTGAACCTGAAACGGATAATACCGGCGGAGGAAAACATGAAAAATATTTCCGTTCTCACTGCGTGCTTTTTTTTAATCTTTAACATCACAAACGGTGAAACGATTGAAGGAATTATTCAATCGTCTGGAACCGGAGAACCTGTTCCCTATGCTAATATCATGATCAAGGGAACCGACATAGGAACGATCAGTGATCCTTCCGGATTTTTTTGGCTGGTAACAGATACCCTGCCGCTTTTTCTTGATATCAGCCACATACAGTATAAGAACAGAACCGTTTTAATCAGGAGAAAATTCAGCCGGATAGCCATGGAACCGGATGTGCTTCATTCTGAAGAAATCCATGTGGTGGCAAACCGTGCCGTAAAAGGTCAGACTCCGGTCGCTTTTTCTGCACTGGACAGAAAAGATATTCAGACATCTTATTCCCATCAGGATGTTCCGGTCATACTCAATCAGACACCGGGCGTCTATGTTTATTCAGATGCTGGAAATGGGACAGGCTATTCCTATTTGAAAATCCGGGGGTTTTCACAGGACAGGATCGGTATAATGCTGAACGGGATTCCGCTCAACGACCCGGAATCCCATTCTGTGTACTGGGTGGATCATGGGGATATTTTATCAGCCGTATCAAATATCCAGATTCAACGGGGAACGGGGAATTTTCTTCATGGTGCAACAGTTTTCGGAGGTACGGTAAATCTTGAAACCAATTATGCCCATCTTCCCCGAGGGTTTCAAATTTCTTCAGGATACGGTAACTATTGGGAAGCTTCTGGTTTGAATTTGCCCGGGACTAAACTGTCTGCAACATATAACGGACAACCGTTTAAGGAGAAAAATCTGTATTTCTATTCCCGCGGAAGCTATCTGAATAATCCCGGATACAGGGTCGGAAGCGGAACTACTCAAAAATCAGCACATGCCGGACTCCAGAAGCACAGTCAGCATAAGATGACTCGCCTTGAATGGATAACAGGTGATGAAACCACACATTTTTCGTGGGATGGTATATCTCCGCAATATGGATTTGATCTGAAAAACCGTACGGACAGGCGCTATAATTTCTATTCGGATCCTGATTATAACGGCGGTTATGATGATGCGAACAAGGATGTCTTTGTACAGCATCTTGTTTCCCTTCAACACAGCCGGAAATTTGAATCTTCCCTGCTCAATCTGACACTGTATGCCGTTAAAGGTGACGGATACTACGAGCAGTTTAAAGGGGATCAGTCTGTCTATGAATATAATCTGACCCCCTATCTGGCATTATCCGATACGGCAACCATTGATCTCAAACGTCAGAAATGGCTGAAAAATGATTACCAGGGATATTTAATGCAATACAAAATGCAGGTTTTACCATCTCTCGATATTACACTTGGAACAGAAACCCGCTTCTATCAGTCTGATCATTTCGGAACGGTTGTATCTTTAGAAAACATTGAACAGAATGCACCGAATAATCACAAATATTATAATTCAGACAGTTATAAAAACACATATTCAGCATTTATTCATACACTTTATTCAATCAACGATCACTTAACACTGCTAACAGATCTCCGTTTTCTATCACACTTTTATTCTTTTGATCAGGATCCCATGGGAGCATTCAACGGTTACCGGTATAAACTGCGTTATCTGTTTTTGAATCCCCGCTTCGGCATCATGTGGGAGCCTGTGGATAATATCTATTTTTTTGCCAACCTGTCGACGGCAAACCGTGAACCGGCAGATTCTGATATATACGATCAGTCTGATCCGGATGCAGAACCGTCAATAAGGAAAACGGGGTCTTCCTATGCTGAAGCTCTGATAGAAGATGAAAAACTGATCAATACGGAAATCGGAATGGAATACACTAAAGAATTTTTTTCAGTATCACTGAATATATATCGTATGGATTTCAGGGATGAACTGATTCCCATGGATTACCGGTATAGAGATGATGACAACATTCTAAAAGGGAACGTGCCGAAAACAGTTCATAAGGGAGTTGAAATTGAAGCGGCATACCGCTTAAACCGATTCTTGAGTATCCGGTCCAATATGAGCCTGTCAAACAATACATTTATAGAATTTACGGGAGATGCACTCGGTTGGGGAGGATACGGTACATTAGCGGATTATTCAGGGAAAAATATTCCGGGTTACCCTTCCCTGATGATGAATCTGATGACTAATCTTTCATTTAATCAATACAATTTGAATCTGGATATTAAATACAATGATAAACAATACATAGATTTCGCAAATACTGAAGAATCGGTCATACCGTCATATACAGTTGTGAATCTTTCATTTAACATGCCTGTTGTGTCCGGTTCTTTCGGCAGGCTGACACTGGATGGAAAGATTTTCAATCTGTTCGATACACTGTATGAGACATTCGGTTATAATTATTACCTTGATCCTGAAACACGGATAGATGTGTATTGGCCGGGTAGTACAAGAAATTATTTTTTAACCCTTACATGGCATTTTCTGAACGGTTAATTACATACAAGTTCATAAGACCACCACTGAATCCCCCCAAGGCTGTTGTAAACACCGGTAAAACCTTTAATTACCGGAAACTTTACATACAGTTCAGACATCTATTCATTCAGGAATTTGGCAGCTTTTACTGTATTCACCATCAGCATGGCGATTGTCATAAGACCGACACCGCCGGGTACGGGAGTAATGGCGGAAGCCACTTTTTCAGCTTCTTCAAAAAGCACATCACCCGTCAGGCGGTATCCCTTATCAGACGCAGCATCATCCACCCGGTTCATACCTACATCAATAACTACGGCACCCGGTTTTATCATATCACCCGTAATCATTTCTGGAACACCGGCAGCCACAATCAAAATATCAGCAAGACGGGTAACGGCTCCCAGGTCCTTTGTCCGTGTATGGCAGATGGTAGCTGTAGCATTGGCATATTTATTCTTCTGATACAACATATTGAGCATGGGTTTGCCAACAATATTGGAACGGCCTACAACAACAACATGCTTCCCTTCAAGTGAAATATTAAAATACTTAAGAATTTCCATAATACCTGCCGGTGTGCAGGGTAAAAAGCCCTCTTCACCCAACACCAGCCGACCTACATTTTCAGGGTGAAAACAGTCCACATCCTTTTCCGGACGGATCCTGTGAATTATTTCAGAAGAATTCAGATGTTTGGGAAGGGGCATTTGGACAAGAATACCGTGAAATTTGGGGTCTTCATTCAGTTTGTCAACCATGGTATTCAGTTCACGTTGTGTAATTTCTTCCGGTAATGTAATTGTTTCTGAATAGATACCCAGTTGGGAACAGGTCTTAGCTTTGTTTCTTACATAGACCTGTGAAGCCGGGTCTTCGCCAACAAGAACCACGGCAAGCCCGGGATGAATACCCCTTTTCTTTAACTGCAGAATTTCCTGACTGACGTTTTCTTTCACAGATTTGGCAACATCTTTGCCGTTCAGGATCAAAACACTCATAAATCATTCTCCCTGACTTTACTTAGCATAACTTACAGACCGGTGTTCCCGGATCACCGTAACTTTTATCTGTCCCGGATACGTCATTTCATTCTGAATTTTTCCCGCTATATCATCTGCCAGAAGATCTGCATCACGGTCATTCACTGCATCCTGTTCAACCATAACCCTGACTTCACGTCCTGCCTGAATGGCATAGGTTTTACTCACACCGGTAAAGCCGTTGGAGATCTCTTCCAGTTTTTCCATACGATGAATATAGCTTTCAAGGGTCTGTCCTCTTGCACCCCGTCTTGAACCGCTGATGGCATCGGCAGCCTGAACTAAAGCTGAGATGGGATGGATCATTTCCACTTCGTCATGGTGGCTTTCAATGGCATTTACAACAATTTTATTTTCACCGTTTCTACGGGCAATTTCACCGCCGATAAGGGCGTGTGTGCCTTCAACATTCCGGTCATAGGCTTTACCCAGATCATGAAGAAAACCGGCTCGTTTTGCCAGTGTCCCGTCCAATCCAAGTTCAGCGGCCATCAATCCGGCAAGCCATCCTACTTCAATGGAGTGTTTAAGAACATTCTGACCATAACTTGTCCTGTATTTCAGTCTGCCGATAAAATGCATCATTTCCGGATTTAGCGGTGGTAATTCCAGCTCCATTAAGGCATCCTGGGCGGCCTGAATGATTGATTCCTCAATTTCTTTGGTTGCTTTATCGATCATCTCTTCGATACGAGCCGGATGGATACGGCCATCCTGGATCAGTTTTTCCAAAGCAATTCTGGCTGTTTCCCTGCGGATCGGGTCAAAACCACTGAGAACAACCGCTTCGGGTGTATCATCCACAATGAGCTCAACACCGGTAAGGGATTCAAAATGGCGGATATTTCGTCCTTCACGGCCAATAACCCGGCCTTTCATTTGTTCATTGGGAAGATTAACAACGGTAACGGTTGTTTCGGCCGTGTGGTCTGCAGCGGAACGCTGAATCGCTTCAATAATAATTTTCTTTGCTTCTTTATTCGCATTCAGCAACGCCTGTTCACGGATTTCCTTCACTTTAATCTGAGCATCCATCCGTGCTTTTTCAATCATCTCATCCATTAGGATCTGTTTGGCTTCCTCCTGGGTAAGACCGCTGATTTCCTCAAGTTTGGTCTTTTGCTCCTGAATCAGTCCGTCAATCTCTTCCGTTCGTTTTTCCAGTCTCTTTTCCCGAGACCGAATTTCATCTTCCTGCTTTTGAACGTTATCGTAGCGCTGGTCAAGAAAATCACTTCTTCTTTCCAGATTGCTCTCTTTTTTCAGGATCTCTTTTTCGGCTTCGCGTACATCCTTCAGTTTCTGTTTATATTCTTCTTCTGCATTCTGTTTAATTCTTAAGGCTTCGTCTTTTGCTTCAAGAATCCGTTCGCGTTTTAAATTTTCTCCCTCTTTCCGTGCATTTTCCAGCATTTCACGGATATGATTCTGTAATCCGCCCAGTTTTATACGGACATACAGCCAATACAGGAGTAAACCGGCTAAAAAAGAGACTGTAGCGCAAATAATAATATTGATCATTCGTAATCTCCCGGTTATAACCAGGAAACCCGAAGCTCAGAAGGAATGGATACCCTTAATGATCTAATGAACGGTCAATCGTAAGAATCAACTCCCGGGATCTTTTCTCAACATGATCAATCACGTTTTCTGTTTCATCCCGATATTCCAAATATTCACCGGCAATGTTCATTGCCGCAAGTACGGCAATTTTATGCACAGCAGCAGAGGAAGACATATTGGCACCGACTTCATTCATCCGGTCATTCACAAGGGATGCGATACGCTTCAGTAATTCCACATCCACCTTTCCCCGGACCGGGTAGTCCTGACCGTATATTTTCAGGACAACCGATTTTTCTTCATTCTCTGTGCTCATTTTTTAATACCGCCTGATCCCTCAGTTCATCATCAATCCAACCGGATATCTTTATAAGACTTGATTGTATTTTTTTTATCGCATCTCTGATATCGGGAGATGACTGATGCTTCATCTGAAGAAGACGTTGATTCTCCGCTTTTACAGTCTGCAGATTTTCTATCAGCAGACGTAGTTTTTGATCCAGTTCATCAAGAGCCCTGATTTCCATTATCTGAATTGAGCCCCATATTTCCTGATAAGTGTGTTAAAGATCTTTTCCATAATGCGGTCGATTTCCAGATCCTCGAGGGTTCGCTCAACACTCTGGAACCTAAGCCTGAATGAGAGGGCTTTCTTTTCCGGAGTGAGTTTATCGTCATCGAGATATTGATCATACACGACCACATCTTTCAGAAATTTACTTCCATTTAGATGAATTTCCTTCATAAGAGTTTCAGATTTCATCATTTTATCAACAATAATAGAAATATCCCTGATCATGGATGGGAATTGGGATACCTGTTCATATTTCGAAACCGGTTTTTTCATCGCAAACAGGCGGTCCAGATTTATTTCCATAATAACAACAGGATATTCCAGCTGTAATTTTTCAAAAACTTCCGGTTTAAATTCACCAATCTTTCCAATAATCTCTTTACCGTCCTGAATATTCATTAGAATTCGATAAGAATCATTTTCATCAGTGATATCAGTCAGGGTAACCCCTCGAATCCCAAGGTGATCCAGTGTACTATATAAAATCCCCTTAATGTAGAAAAAATCCGCCGGTACCGGCGAGGCCGTCCAGTGTAAATCCCATAAATCACTGCATGTAAGGAGTCCTATATTCAGATATTCCTGTGTATGCGTATCCTTAGAAAGATCTTCAGCCATTATCCGGCCAATCTCAAACAGTCTGATCTGACGGCGTTTTCTTAAAGCATTGACTTTCAGATCATGAATGAGAGGCTGAATCATATCAGCCCGTAAATGGTCCATTTCAGCAGACAAGGGATTCATAAGCGGGACCGGTTCATAACCCCACAGATTGTTATGAGCCATTTCCTTAGATATAAGAGAATTACTGATGGCTTCATGGAAACCATATCCAATATAGAGTTCACGTATTCTGTTCAAAAAGGGATTGAGTTCATCAAATGTATCTGAAATGGAAAATTCCAGCCGGTCATTTCCCCTGACCTTATTTAGACCATAAATTCTCAGAACTTCCTCAATGAGGTCAATTTCCCTTTCCAGATCCGGGCGGAAGGTCGGTACTTTCACCGTTATATCAGAATCTGTAAGGGAAAAAACACACATTTGCAGAGCTTCAAAAATCTTTTTACATATTTGAGGAGAAATATCCAAAGCCGTAATTCTTTTCAGGTGGGAGAACCGCATGGATACATTTAGAGGTTCAATTGTCTTTGGATAGACATCAATCATGCCTTTTGCCAGTTCACCCCCGGCAACTTGCAAAATTAAATCTGCCAGACGGTTTTGGGCATAAACAATATTTTCATTGGGATCACAGCCTCTTTCGAAACGTTTGGATGAATCGGTGGACAATAATTGCTGTTTGGAGCCCTTACGGATTGTGACCGGATCAAAATAGGCACTTTCTATTAAAACATTCACGGTTTCATCGGAAATTTCAGAATGGAGGCCACCCATCACACCGGCCATGGCTACCGGTTTCTCGGCATCACAGATTAAAAGGATATCCCGGCTCAGGTCACGGACTTTGTGGTCAAGGGTTTCAAATTTCTCATTCTCCTCAGCATATCTGACAATGATCTTATGTCCTGCCAGTTCGTCAAAGTCAAAGGTATGTAAAGGATGCCCCGTTTCATGAAGCACATAATTGGATGCATCTACTACATTGTTTACCGGACGCAGACCAATTCCTTCAATCCGTTCTTTAAGCCAGTCCGGACTTGGACCAATGTTAACATTCCGAATCAGACGGGCTGTATAGCGGGGACACCCGTCCGTTGCCATTATCTTAACATCCGTTAAAGTATGAACATCGGGGCCGGTTTCAACCGGTTCAGACACGGGAATACGAAGTGCTTTTCCGGTAAGGGCAGCTACTTCGCGGGCCACGCCGATATGCGACATACAATCCGGCCGGTTTGCTGTGAGATCAATATCAAAAACAATTTTTGAATTCAGATACGTATTCAGGTCTTGGCCGATTTCAAAGGCAGTATCCAGTACCATGATACCGGAATGATCATCTGAAAGTCCCAATTCATCTTCAGCACAAATCATACCGTTGGATACAACACCTCTGAGTTTCGCTTTTTTAATCGTGAATTCCGCTGTGAGGGCTGTTCCCACGGTTGCGACAGGTACTTTTTGACCTTCGGCCACATTCGGAGCGCCGCAGACAATTTGCAAAGGCTCACTCATACCGGTATTAACCTGACAAACAGAGAGTTTTTGTGCATCCGGATGGGGATGAACGGATAAAACCTCGCCAACAATCACACCCTTGGGTACTGTCGGACCTGATTCAACGATCCGGCATTCCAATCCGGCTTCGGTCAGAAGATCGGAAATCTCTTCCAATGGTCGATCGATATCCACATAATCTTTAAGCCAGTCAAGTAAGATCTTCAAAATGAAACCCCGTCTATAACAAATCTGTCAGAATTGTTTTAAAAATTCAATATCGTTATCAAAAAGAATCCGGATATCATGAATATCCAGCTTTTGCATAACGGACCTGTCCACTCCCAGTCCGAATGCATATCCCGTCACTTCTTCGGGATCATAACCCACAGCTTTAAAAACATTGGGATCAACCATTCCGCATCCCATGATTTCCAGCCAGCCGGTATATTTGCAGACTCTGCATCCTTTTCCGCCGCACAGGAAACAGGAGACATCCACTTCAGCAGACGGTTCCGTAAAAGGAAAAAAGCTGGTTCGGAATTTTATCCGGGCATTATGACCAAAATACATTTTACAAAAGAGTTCCAGTGTACCCCGGAGATCGGCAAAACTGACATTTTTATCTACATAGAGTCCTTCGATCTGGTGGAACATACAATAACTTCTGGAACTGATGGCTTCATTCCGGTAAACTCTTCCGGGAGCTACAATACGAACAGGGGGTTTATGCCGTGTCATATATCGGGTTTGTACCGGTGATGTATGGGTCCGGAGCATGATTTCATCATCCACATAGAACGTATCCTGCATCTCTCTGGCCGGATGGTTCTCAGGAAGATTCAGAGAAGAAAAATTAAACCAGTCCGTTTCAACTTCCGGACCGTATGCAATATCAAAACCCAACCGTGAAAAGATAGTCAGCATTTCATCAACGGCCTGAGTCAGGGGATGGCGGGTTCCCTTATAGAGGGGAAAACCGGGAAGTGTATAATCCACATATCGGTTTTCTTCTGTTTTTTCACTCATACTGTCAATCAGGAAAGAGATCTTATCCTGCAGTTCCTCTTTCAGTGCATTGAGGGCTTTACCTGCCTCTTTTCTCTCTTCAGGTTTAACGGAACCAATACCGGCAAAGAGTACGCTGACAAGTCCTTTACGGCCTAAATAACGATTTTTCAGTTCTTCACAGTTTTTTAGGTCACTAATACGTTCGAGATCAGCATTGAACTGATCCCGAACGTTGTTTATTTCTTTGAATAATGTCATTGTTCTTTAGTATTATGACTTTAGAGATTCCACCAGTTTTCTGAAACTTTCCGGTTCACGGATAGCCATTTCACTCAACTGTTTCCGGTTCAGCTTTATGTCATTTTCCTGAAGCTTATGAATGAACACTGAATAGGACATATTGTATTGACGAACAGCCGCATTAATACGGGTAATCCACAAACGTCTGAAATCCCGTTTTTTCCGTCTGCGGTCTCTGTAAGCATACAGCCAGCCTCTTTCTACTGCTTCAAGGGCTGATCTAAATAATCTGCTACGGGCACCCCAGTAGCCTTTGGCCATCTTCAGAATTTTTCTGTGACGGCGGTGTCTTGGAACAGAACTATTGGCTCTTGGCATTTCTCACCTCCTTATATTCCCAACATCCGTTTAACTCTACCCTTCTCCGCCTGTGAAACAGTGGTTGCCTGTCTCAGAGAGCGTTTGCGCTTGCGGGACTTGGATGTAAGCAGGTGACTGCCATAAGCCTTAACGCGCTTGATTTTGCCTGTACCGGTGACCTTAAAACGCTTCGCGGCCCCACGGTTTGTTTTCATCTTAGGCATAAGATGCTACTCCTTTCATTTGGCGACGAGATACGTTGTAAGAAAACGGCCTTCCTGTGACGGTTCATTTTCCATGCGGGCAATATCCGACAATTGCTCAGTCACAGTTTCAAGGACTTTATGTCCATATTCTTTGTGAGCCATTTCCCGGCCGCGGAACATGACCGTGATTTTGACTTTAGACCCTTCCTCCAGAAATTTCCGGATTTTTTTGGTCTTGGTCTCAATGTCATGGGTATCCGTACCGGGTCTGAACCGGATTTCCTTCATCTGAACGACGTGCTGTTTCTTACGGTTTTCCTTCTCGTGCTTGTGTTGTTGATACTTATACTTTCCGAAGTCAAGTATCTTGCATACAGGGGGATCCGCATCGGGAGAAATCTCCACAAGATCCAGATCGCTTTTTTCAGCTTCTTTGAGCGCCTCTTGTATGCTTACGATACCAATCTGATTGCCGCTTTCTCCGATCAGTCGGACTTTCGGAGCGCGAATCTCGTTATTGATCCGCTGGCTGTCATCTTTTTTCGAAATAGTCTCTCCTTTTTCTTTGCTCTATTCTTAATACTTTCTGATTTATTCCTGATACAAGGGATCAGAAAGCCTTTCAATCAATTCTACAAAATTATCCAACGATTGAGAACCCTGGTCCCCTTTTTGATGTATCCGTACACTGACCAGACCGTTTTCAACCTCATTATCCCCAATTATACACATAAATGGGATTTTATTCAATTCCGCATCGCGGATTTTTGCACCAATTTTTTCCTGGCGGTCATCAATTTCAACACGTATGCCTGATTTGAAGAGTTTTTCCTCAACAGAACGGACATATTCAAGGTGTCTGTCGGCTATAGGCAGGAGTTTTACCTGAACCGGTGCTAACCATAAAGGAAAATGACCGGCTGTGTCTTCAATCAGAATTCCGATAAATCGCTCCAGACTTCCCATGATTGCCCGATGGATCATAAATGGCCGGTGTTTATTACCGTCCGTTCCCGTATACTCCATATTAAACCGCTCCGGTTCATTGAAGTCAAATTGAATAGTGGTACACTGCCACATACGGCCGATGGCATCCTTGATCTTGATATCGATTTTAGGTCCGTAAAAAGCTCCGCCGCCTTCATCTATCTTAAAGTCAACACCCATTTTCTGCAGTGAACTGCTCAAAGACTCCTGTGCCCGTTCCCAGTCCTGCGGTTCACCAACAGATTTACCTTCCGGACGGGTTGATAAATAGACGGCAAATTCGGTAAAACCAAACGTTTTCAGGTAATCAAAAGAAAATTGTATCAGTTTTTCCACTTCATCCGTTAGTTGTTCAGGCGTGCAAATAATGTGCGCATCATCCTGTGTAAAGCCCCGGACCCTCATGAGTCCGTGAAGAACACCGGACATTTCATAGCGGTAAACCGTTCCCAATTCCGCATATCGCAGGGGCAAATCCCGGTAAGAATGCTGTTTCCGTTTGTATATCATGATATGGAAAGGACAGTTCATGGGTTTGATATAGTAATTTTGACCTTCCACTTCAATGGGACTATACATGGAATCCTTATAAAAGCCAAGATGTCCCGAAGTTTCCCATAATTCCGCTTTTCCGATATGGGGGGATTGAACCAGTTCATAACCGGCTTTCCGGTGTTCCCGGTACCAGAAATCTTCAATGACTCTTCTGAGCGCCGCACCTTTTGGGAACCAGAGAGCCAGCCCCGGTCCCACCCTGTCTGAAATATCAAAAAGATCCAGTTCTCTGCCCAGTCTCCGGTGATCCCGTTTTTTTGCTTCCTCCAGGAAATTCAGATAATCCTTTAATCCTTTTGTATCAGAAAAAGATGTTCCATAGATCCGTGAAAGCATTTTATTCCGTTCATCACCACGCCAGTAAGCACCGGCAACGCTGAGGAGTTTAAATGCCTTGATTTTTCCTGTTGAGGGAATGTGGGGTCCCCGGCACAAATCGGACCATTCTCCCTGACTGTATATAGTAAGAATTTCATTTTCAGGGATTTCACGGATAATCTCAACTTTATACGTTTCACCCAACTGATCAAAGAAGCGGATTGCTTCATCACGGGTTACTTCACGGCGGTTTACGGGAAGATCTTCCTCTATGATTTTTTTCATTTCGTTTTCAATCTGTTCCAGATCTTCTTCTGTAAACGGATTGGGGGCATCAAAATCATAATAAAAACGGTTCTCGATGGCAGGACCGATGGTCACTTTCACATCCCTGAAAATCCGTTGTACGGCGTGCGCCATGACATGGGCTGTGCTGTGTAAAAGGATGTCCTGTGCTTCCGGTGACTTATAGGTCACAAGCTTAAGCTGACAGTCTTCGTTCAGAGGACGTTTCATATCAATCAGTTTACTGTTTACTTCAGCAACAAGGGCGTTGTCTGCAAGTCCTTTACTGATTGATAAAGCCACATCGTAAGGGGTTGAACCTTTAGGAAAAACCTGAACAGTTGAATCAGGAAGGGTGATCTTTATGTTGTCTGCCATTGTATTTTAATTCTGCTCTTATCATTTTTTGCTTCATTTCTAAAACTTCGTGTAATTTACATATGAGATCGTGTTGAAACAATTAATTTCATTAAGGGAATTTACCGGGTTCTTTCCTTTCATTTTATGTGTTTGTTGTATTGATTTTTACTGTTTATGAGTAAATTTTTCATTATGAGATGCCTCATAAATGTTAACGAAAAGGAAAACAACATGGTGAAAAAAATTGGAATCCTGATTATACTGATGGCAACCGTCATACTTGCACAGGAAGTAAAAGATTTTAGCAGAGCAATCGGTTTTTCTGCAGGTTTGACCAGCGGATCCGGTTTTTCATACCGGAAGTTGGATAATACAGGCGGTTTTCAAATTAACGGAGGAATTATTACACAGAGAGGGAATGGATCTTTAATGGATGAACAATCTTATGAAATCTATTACTGGGATCCTGACACATCCTTAACATATACGGACTATAACTGGGATATGACTGTTAGCGGGAGTTTTGGTTATAACCATTATAAAACCCTGCGAAGGACCAATAATTCCACGCTCTACTTGCTGGCCGGAGGGGCTGTATATTTCAGGTCCGAAAATGAGATATCCCGTGATTATAAATATTCACAAATTGATTCTTCAAAATATCAAATTAAATACATATCAGATGAAAGAAGCAAATGGATCCATGACGGAACCATCAACCTGGGAGCCGGATTCGGTATCGAATACAATATTACGGACAATATCAGGATCAGTCTGGACTGGCCCCTGGTTTTCTCCCTTAGCACGGATTCGGATTTTCAGATAATTATGTATGTCCCCCAGGGAAGCATTCATTATTATTTTAAATGATTAGAGTTCAGGCTCGCTGCGTATCACGCGTAACTTGTTACGTTTTCAGTGACTTTTGACTTTCAACTTTGGACTTTTGACTCCTGTAAAATAAGCGGAGCGTATTTCACGGGACAGGCTACCGGCTACAGGCTACTAAAAAAATGTAACATTTTTACTTAATACTTATCTTATGTCAAAAATTCGGAGATATTATGAAACGTTTTATATTTCTTTCACTTACAATTATGATCCTGTCAGCCTGTTCCGGGGCAGGAGACGGTAAGAAAACAGACATCCCCGTGGAAATAACCGCAATCAATCCTGACGGGGCCGGACAATTATATACACTGCACCTTGTTCCGGGCAAAGCTCATAACTATCCAACTTTTGCCGTCTGGCTGGAAACAGCGCAGGGTGAGTTTATTCAAACGCTTTACGTGACTCAGGCACTGGCTACAGGCTGGTTTGGTCACGGAGATATGGGAGAAGGACGATGGAAAGACGAACCGGGTATGTCTATACGCCGGGCAACTCTCCCCTACTGGCTCCATAAAAGCGGGATTCTTACAAACGGTTCAGGCGCCATGCCCTCACCGGAAAATCCAGCCGCAGACGGTTTTACCGGAGCAACATCCAAAGGAGAGGTCTTTTTAAACCTTAAAAGCGATGAATCTACAGACCTCCCCTATCGCCTGATGGTTGAAATCAATCAGACATGGGACTGGAATCCCTACTGGCACAACAACAAATTTCCCGGAGATTTTGATTATAAATCATCCAGCCAGCCTGCCCTTGTTTATGCAGTGATGATAGAATCCCATGAACCGGGTACACTTTATCACCTCAATCCCATCGGACACAGCCACCACAGCGGGAAAGACGGAAAACTCTATACAGATTTGAGAACGTTTACAACAGCTCTGGATATCTTCCGTCAGATTACTGTCAGGATAGGAGAATGATCATGAAAAATCTATTTAAGTACCTGATCGTTTTCTTACTAGCCCTGACGACTGGTTATTCACAATCTACAGTTGTACGGGGTCGGGTTTTTGACAGAACATCCAACGAAGCCGTAGCTTTTGCAAATGTGATAGTCATGGGAACCGATTTCGGTGCCGCTTCGGATTTGGACGGAAATTTTGTGATCTACGGGCTCGAACCGGGATTCTACCGTTTGATGGCATCATTTATTGGATTTAAAACAATCTATTCTGAAGAATTTCAGGTGAATAATGCACGGCCTGTTTACATCGAACTCCCCATGGAAATTCAGGCTTTGGAATTCCAGCAGATACAGGTCCGCCCCACGGTTTTTCCTAAAACAGAAGAAGCTCCCCTCTCACTCCGGAATATCGGTGTAAGCGACATTGAAAACAATCCGGGCGGGAACCGTGATATATCCAAAATCATCCAGTCTTTCCCCGGAGTGGCATCTACGGCTGCGTTCCGGAATGATGTGATCGTCCGGGGCGGCGGACCGAACGAAAGCCGTTTTTATCTGGATGGTGTGGAAATACCCAATCTGAATCATTTTGCCACTCAGGGTGCTTCCGGCGGACCTGTGGGAATTATCAATCCGGATTTTATTCAGTCCGTGGATTATTATGCCGGCGCCTTTCCCACAAACCGGGGAAATGCACTGAGCGGTGTTTTCAATTTCAGTCAAAAAGAAGGCAACCGGGAAAAACTCACCGGCCGGGCTGTTGTGGGTGCTTCAGATCTGGCTTTGACGCTGGATGGACCCATCAACGATAATACTTCCTTTATCTTCTCCGCCCGCAGATCCTACCTCCAATTCCTGTTCAATATAATCGGACTCCCCTTCCTGCCCACATACAACGATTTTCAGTTCAAGTTGAAGACAAACTTCGATGCGAAAAATTCACTCACCATTATCGGACTGGGAGCAATTGACAACAACGAACTGAATCTGGGTATAGAAAACCCGGATGAGGGCCAGCAATTTATTCTGAATAATCTGCCCGTCAGTGAGCAGTGGAATTATACACTGGGGGCTGTCTACACCCATTTTCACAAGAACAGCTCCTTCAGCAACTGGGTTTTCAGCCGTAATATGCTGAGAAATATCTCCTATAAATATCTGGATAACGACGATTCATCCGAAGCCAACAAAATTCTGGATTATTCATCGGATGAAAGTGAGAACAAATTCCGCTACGAACGGATTACCCGCAGAGACGGGAAACGTTTTGTCTATGGCGGAAATCTTGAATTAGCCCGGTATACAAACAATACTTTCAGAAAAGACTTTATAAACAGTATTCCATTTGATCTGACCTATGATACAGAAATTTACGTTATTCTATATGGTCTCTTTGCCCAATACAGCCAGACATTTTTGAATGAAAGACTGACAGCCTCCCTGGGAATACGGATGGATGCAAATGACTATTCATCAGCCATGGCAAATCCCGTTGATCAGGTTTCTCCCCGTTTGTCTCTTTCTTATTCACTGACAGATCGTCTGAACCTGAATTTTAATACCGGACGATACTATCAACGTCCACCCTATACATCTTTCGGATACAAAGATGCCGCAGGTGATCTGGTGAATAAAAACACAGGCATGAGTTATATCCAGGCAGATCATTTGATCGGAGGCATTGAATACCGTATCAGTCCGGAATCCCAGTTCACATTTGAAACCTTCTATAAAACCTATGACAATTATCCCGTTTCCATCCGGGATTCCATAAGCCTGGCAAACAAAGGAGCCGATTTTGGTGTCATCGGCGATGAAGCTGTCCGCTCAGACGGTGAAGGCAGGGCTTATGGCGCCGAAATCCTTTTCCGTTATAAACCGGATAATTCCTTTAATGTAAACCTTTCCTACACATGGGTGCGGAGTGAATTCATCAATCAGTACGGTAACTATACACCCTCGGCATGGGACAGTAAGCACCTGTTGAATATGACGGTTATCCGTTCATTCGGGAACGGCTGGCAGATCGGCGGAAAATGGCGCTTTGTGGGTGGCCTCCCCTATACGCCTTATGATTTGGAAACATCATCCGTAGTCAGCGCCTGGCAAACACGTGAACAGCCGTTTTTCGATTTCTCCCGGTTCAATCAGGAACGGTTCAACGCCTTCCATCAACTGGATTTAAGGATTGATAAACGGATCTATCTTAACAAGTGGACTTTCATGCTCTATCTGGACATTCAGAATGCCTATAATTTTCAGTCACAGCTTCCGGATATTGTTATTCCCGAAACAGATGCCGATGGAAACCGGATTATAATTACCGGAGCTGACGGCATTGACCGATATCAACTGAAATCCATTGAAAATACAACCGGAACGGTTCTGCCGAGTATTGGGATTATGATTGATTTTTGAGAGTTTAGAGTTGAGAGTTATGAGTATTGAGTCAAAGTTTTGAGTTGAGAGTGATGAGTATTGAGTTAGAGTTTTGAGTTGAGAGTGATGAGTATTGAGTTAGAGTTTTGAGTTGAGAGTTTTGAGTCTGATTTTGTGGGTTAATTTTGGTTAAAGAAAAGATCTATATTTTTGGGGAAGGGTGGTTCAACTTACTTTTAGATGTTAGAATAATGGATTTTAAAATTTTTATGATTTCCCGGCAGGGATTTTCCAGGTTTGATATGATTTCATGATTGTAGTCTGTACGGATTAATATTTGAATCCAATAGAAGACTTCATTGGCTTCTTTCAAAGCAAGGGTCATTTTATAGATAAAATCTTTCCGGGATGAGGCATTCAATGCTTCGGCTACATTGGCACCGATGGATGTCCCCGATCTCTTTAACTGTCGTGACATATCGTATTCATTTTTTTCCTGCTGGAGAAAAAGGGATGCTTTTACAACATGCACCGAGAAAACCAGTGTTTTTCCCCCAATGATACTTTCAGCCATGAAAAAATGTAATAAAATTTAGACACTCAGGCAAAATGATATTATAAATCATATATTCAATATTAGCGATAAAATGTCTTTTTTAGACAACAAAACTCGTTCCGAAAATCAATTATAGCAAATGAACAAAAACGATACAAGTCCACAAAACCAAACTCAAAACTCAAAACTTGGACTCAAAACTCATCACTCTCAACTCAAAACTCTCAACTCTCAATTCTCCTCAAGCAAAAACGCCGGATTAAACGATACCGCCACCAGGTGACTGCTGCCAAGGATCGAGTGGCTGTGAATGCGGAATGCATACTCAAGGGTGAGGGGTTTAAGGATCAGTTGTGTAAAAACTGATAAAGAATTACGTTCATCATAGGATGTGCCTACACGCAGGTTTGAATGATAGTCCAGCAAGAGTGCCGGCCGGAGTGACAGATTCCCTGCTTTGCCGAGATTGAATCCCTCATTTCTTTCATATCCGGGAAGAAGACGTGCCGTCAGGCCTGGCATAAAGGAAAATGGCCCCAGACCAAGTGTATAAACCCATGATGCCTCAAGATAGGGCGTAAACATCTGTACCGAACCATCAGTAAAAGCCGTCACTGCAAACGGGAGCTGTCGAATAGCATAGATACTTTTCACATGTTTGCCGGACCGGTACGCATGGAGGTCAAACGATAACCCAAAACCGTTTTCGGCAATAAGATTCATATAAATCCCATTCACGGTCAGGCCTGTTCTGAAACCGTATATATCCTGCAATTCGGTCCCCAGTGAAAGTGTCGTGATTCCTGAATTGTGATAGGTGACTTCATCATAGTTCAGATGTTCACCCGGATCCAGAATTCCGTTCCCTTCTCCCTCATCACCTGTCCCGGGAATACCATCCATTCCCCAGTCAAGAAGTGCAGATCGGGTATCATGAATTTGGTCGACCGAAATCCGGGAAATCATGAGTCCGGCTCTTTTATCCGCAAAAAGCGGAAAAGAATAAGCACCGGTAGACGCCGACAGCAATTGATTATACAGTATGGAATGAAAGAGAAACAGATTATGGTCAAAGTCAGTTTTTAATTCCAGGGGATTATACCGGACATTATCGCTGCCGCCGTGATAGAGTCCCCATAATTGCCCGAATACACTGCCTCCCGGACCACCGGTCAAATCAAGGTGTTCATTTCCATAGGACCTGAATACGGATGCATAAACAGGCAAAGAAAAAATAAGGATATATATGAAAATCAGAAGGATTTTATAGTTTCTTTTTAAGTTCATTCAGTTTCTGAAGTGCCTCCAGAGGTGTCATTTCTTCAATTTTAATGGTTTTTACTTCCTTAAGGATTTCATGTTCCTCAGCTTCGAAAATATTTAGCTGAAAGGTCTGTTCACTACCTTTTACAGAGGGTTTTATCATTTTATTCCCATCCGGAAGGACGTGATCACTGCCTGAAAGCCCGTGGAGAATGTCTTTGGCCCGGTTTACCACCTCCAGTGGAATCCCGGCCATCTGCGCCACATGAATCCCGTAGGACTTATCCGCCCCACCGGGAATGATCTTTCTTAAAAACACCACCTGATCCCCATATTCCCGCACAGCTACATTGTAATTCTTCAGCCGTTCCAGAATATTTTCCAGTTCGGTCAGTTCGTGATAATGGGTGGCAAAAAGAGTCCGTGCCGCAATTTGTGCCGTATTGTGCAGATATTCCACAACCGCCCAGGCGATGGAGAGTCCGTCGTAGGTGCTGGTACCCCGTCCGATCTCATCCAGAAGGATCAGACTCCGCCGGGTTGCCGTATTGAGGATATTGGCTGTCTCGATCATTTCCGTAAGAAAGGTGCTCTCACCGAAGGCCAGATTATCGCTGGCACCTACCCGCGTATAAATCTTATCCACTTTTCCGATACGGGCACTGACGGCCGGGACATACGAACCTATATGTGCCATGAGAACGATGAGTCCGATCTGTCGCAGATAGGTGGATTTACCAGCCATATTCGGACCGGTGATTATGAGTATCTGCTCTTTTTCCGTATCCGCATAAACATCATTGGGGATAAACGATTCGCCCGGGGGAAGAAGTTCATTCACCACGGGATGAACACCGCCCTTGATATCCAGGCATGTATCCTCCGTAACTTCCGGACGGACCCATTGATGGCGTGAGGCCAGAGCCGCCAGTCCGGAAAGCACATCCAGTTCAGCCACGATCCGGGCATTGATCTGAATACATTCGATATGTCCGGTCATCTCCTCGATAAATTCCCCGAAGAGCCGGCTTTCCAGTTCAAGCAGTTTCTCTTCGGCCGTGAGAATTTTTTCTTCGTATTCCTTCAGTTCCGGTGTGATATACCGTTCAGAATTCACCAGGGTCTGTTTCCGGATATAATCTTCCGGGACTTTCACACTGTGGGTTCTTGTAATCTCGATATAATAGCCGAAAACACGGTTATAACTGACTTTCAGACTGGGAATTCCCAGCCGTTCACGCTCCTGATTCTGGAGTTTGAGCAGGAAATCTTTCCCGTGATAGGCGATGTCCCGGAGTTCTTTCAGGTCTTCTTGCCAGTTTTCCCGGAATATTTGTCCATCCGAGATCTGAACCGGCGGGTTTTCTTCGAAAGCTTGTTTAATACGACCGGCAATTTCCCGGATTTCTTCCGGTTTATGGAGTTTGAAATCCAGTTTCTCTTTCATTACCGAAGCCAGTTCCAGGCAATTTTCCAATCCACGGCCGAACTGCACCACCTCCCGGGGATTGATTTTCCCGGAGCTGAGGCGTGCACTCAGCCGTTCCAGATCGGGGACTTCATTCAGAATATCCTGGATTTTGGTTAAAAGAGCCGGTTCATCCAGAAAAAGTGTGATATAATTCAGCCGTCTTTCAATCGCCGGAATATCCTGAAGGGGTTGTAAAAGCCAGTTCCTGATGAGCCGGGCTCCCATGGATGTCTCCGTATGATCCAGAACGGAAATGAGCGTACCCTCGCCCGTTTCCCCGGAGAGCCGTTTGAATAGTTCAAGATTCCGGATGGTGTATTGATCCAGCCCCATGAACTCATTGAGCTGCAGTCTGCGTACAGATGTTATATGAGTTAACTGGCGCTGAAAATTTTCTTTGATATAATGGAGAACCGCACCGATGACCCGGATTTCCGGACTCCCTTCCTCCAGACTCAGCCCTTTCAGGGAATGGGTTTTAAAATGTCCGTTAATCTGTTCACGACCGTAGACCGGATCAAATATCCACTCCGGAAGATCGGTTTTCAAACCGGAATAATGGGGTAAAAACTCTTTGATCATTTCTTTCTGTGAATCACTGAAAAGGAGTTCGGACGGAGGACGGGAATTAAAATAATCCCGGATTTTTGATTTCCTGTCTTTCAGGAAGAAAAAATCACCGGTGGATATATCCGCGAGAGATAAAACGGCATGGTTTTCACCGATATAGAGTGAACCCAGATAATTATTCTCACCGCTTTGGAGAAATTTATCATTGACAGCCGTTCCGGGAGTCACAATTTCCGTAATATCCCGTTTTACCAGTCCTTTGGCAAATTTAGGATCTTCCAGTTGTTCACAAATCGCAACTTTCAATCCGGCCCTCAGGAGTTTATGCAGGTAGGCATCAAGAGCATGGTGGGGAAAACCGGCAAGGGGTGTTTCCGCAGATTTACCGTTACTCCGTTTCGTCAGTGTAATCCCCAAAACACGGCTGGCAGTTTTGGCGTCCTGTTCAAATGTCTCATAAAAATCACCCATACGAAAAAGAAGGATCTTATCCGGATGTTTCGCCTTCACGGCTTTATACTGACGCATGAGGGGTGTGATTTTTTCATTATCAGCCATAGATTGAAATGTACAATTGATAATTGAATATTCAATAGAGAGTTTTGAGTGATGAGTGATGAGTTTTGAGTTAGAGTTTTGAGTTAGAGTTTTGAGTTGAGAGTTTTGAGTTTGGTTTTGTGGGTTAATTTTGGTTAAAGAAAAGATCTATATTTTTGGGGAAGGGTAGTTCAACTTACTTTTAGATGTTAGAATAATGGATTTTAAAATTTTTATGATTTCCCGGCAGGGATTTTCCAGGTTTGATATGATTTCATGATTGTAGTCTGTACGGATTAATATTTGAATCCAATAGAAGACTTCATTGGCTTCTTTCAAAGCAAGGGTCATTTTATAGATAAAATCTTTCCGGGATGAGGCATTCAATGCTTCGGCCACATTGGCACCGATGGATGTCCCCGATCTCTTTAACTGTCGTGACATATCGTATTCATTTTTTTCCTGCTGGAGAAAAAGGGATGCTTTTACAACATGCACCGAGAAAACCAGTGTTTTTTCCCCAATGATACTTTCAGCCATGAAAAAATGTAATAAAATTTAGACACTCAGGCAAAATGATATTATAAATCATATATTCAATATTAGCGATAAAATGTCTTTTTAAGACAACAAAACTTGTCCCGAAAATCAATTATAGCAAATGAACAAAAACGATACAAGTCCACAAAACCAAACTCAAAACTCTAACTCAACACTCATAACTCTCAACTCAAAACTCTAACTCAACACTCATAACTCTCAACTCAAAACTCTAACTCAATACTCATAACTCTCAACTCAAAACTCAGAGTTAAATTGTCAGTTTTCTTCCGTGGCTGTCAGATAATCCGCAATTGTGAAGCGGTCCACATTGATCCAGATATCCTGCTGTTTCAGTTCGGCCAGATTGACGGCTTTGCGGGGTTCTTCAAGGATATCCATTTTATTAAGGGGATAGTGATAACTGACAAATTCAGAACCTTCGGGACGGATGAGAACGATCTGATCATCGCCCTGTTTGTTGGTTTCAATTCCTTCATAGAGAATGATATCATCCGGTTCGAACTGATTACTGATACTGAAAAGGTATTTTAAAATTTCCAATGTCACATCATCCAGTCTGTCGTCGAAGATGCGGATTTTTTCCAGCAGATCGGGGAATGAGTAGACGGACCTGAGGATATAATCATCCCCCATAGCCCGAACCAGTCCATCGGCATTGTCATCAAAATCAGGCACATCACCGTTTTCATCGGGATAGCGGAGCAAAACCATATATTTCTGATCCATATCGTGATAGAGAATGTCAAAATTCACAAAAACCGATGAGGAACAGTTCCGGCAGATCAAACGGGTCAACTCCCCTTTCTGCAGTTGTTCTTTCAGATCAGGATCCTGTGAACCGTTCACACTGTCCCAGACTTTAAAATCCTGCTCGTGCCCGCAGGATGGACATGTGATTATTTCATGGTGTGATGTACTCATAATCCCCTCATTCTTTGCTTTTGGGAATTTACAACGATGAGGGAAGGAAGTCACGGGGGAATTCTGAATTCTAAATTCTTAATTCTGAATAGAATGAAGGATTAAGAATGAAGAAGGATGAATCCCATGAAATTCCCAATCCATATTGGGAACCCTATTTCACGGGATAAATTGAATTAAGAATGATTGAATTTGATCAGTTGACAAATGACAGTGGACTTTCGACTCGCTATTCGATACTAAGAACTTATTAAAATTCACTCACCGAACTAATTTGAGTAATTGTATAACCAGGTGTACCGCTTGTATCCGGAATTTCTTCGTACATCTGTTGGAGTGTTTCCTGGGTTAATTCTTCCTGATCATATACTCCGACTGAATTGATTTCACCACTGAAATAATCACCGCTGGTACCCGAATCATCCCAGCCGCCAATTGAAAAATTATCTACCTCTCCGGTGACAACATTACCGGGTGCTCTTTCAACTAAATCTCCATATAAAACACCGTCTACATAAATCTTTGTACTGATATTATTTCCATTACGCTCGGCTGACCCTGCAACAAGATGCCACTCACCATCATTCACATCAGAATTTGTTGCTACAGTATAATAATCGCCATATCTCAAGCCAACCTGTGCATGCACTTCGCCACCAATTGTTGCTCCATCCAAATAGAGTGCGTATCCTCTATTTTGATTCTGATAAAGACTCACAATAACCATGGTTGTGTTTGCGTCAGTCCATACAGGATCCAACCGTATCCAGGCAGCCAAAGTAAAGGGTTCTCCAGATCCTGAAGTAATAAGAGGCTCACCTGATTCACCGGCAATCACAGGGACTTCCGTACCATCAAATGTTCCGGAAACATCCTGGGTATTATTCTCTTCTTCCCACTCAACCAGGTTCCAGCTCATCGATGCCCCTTCGAAATAGGTGGGTAAAACATTTACATAGTAGTAATCCATCTGGATATTCCGGGTATATTTTCCCAGCGTACCGGTGGAGCTGAGCCTGTATGTGGTATCTGTCAGGGCTGTATTGGTTATTTCAAACTGGCCTTCACCATAAGAAACCGTCTGATCAGTAATATTACTCGTTGCTTTCAGTTCTGCCAGGGCAAATTCAATCCCTGAATTGGCAATATAATATGCCTTGTGTCCGTTCAGGAACCCGGCGGCACTGAGTCCCCCCGACGAACTGATATAGAGAAGAAAACTGCCCATAATCCCGAAAAGGATCACCACAACAATGGCCACCGCCGTCAGGGCCACACCGGGATAAGCTTTTATTCTCTTATTCTTAATCTCATTCTCATTCTCATTCTCATTCTCATTCTCATTCTCATTCTCATTCTCATTCTCATTCTCATTCTCATTCTCATTCTCATTCTTAATCTTAATCTCATTCTTAATCTTAATCTCATTCTTAATCTCATTCATTTCATAACCCCCTCCTGTTCTCAAGCAAAATATGCTGATTCAGGGTATATGTTTCCGCCCCTGAGACCAGATTCAATGTCACAAGGACCGATTTAATCAGGTTCACATCCGTTTCAACAGCAGGTGTTGCATCATAATACGTAAAACCCGAACCGCTGGTATTCAGCTGAGCCGCCGGAATGAGAACCCGGGCAGTCCCGCTGTTCAGTTCGCGTTGTAATTGTCCCGATGCAATTTCGTACCTCACCGTATTGCCTCCGGCTGTGGTAAAGTCGAAAACCTGGGCTGTGGCTGTGTTGATGGTGGCCGCCTGACGAATTTCAAAGACCAGCCGGTCATTCACCTGCCGGATTGTGCTTGTCAGTTGGTTCCGGGTGGCAATATAGCGATAGATTTCCGCCATGTTGCCGATAATCTGATAGGTCAGGGAGCCCACTACAACCGCAATGACCATGGCCGCCAGCATTTCAACGAGCGTAAATCCCCGGTGGTTCCGTTTATTCATACGTTACCCCGGCTCTTTGGCCATAGAGGGATGAGATTGAGACAGTTGAGATCTCGGGAGCGGACGCTTCCACCACAATGCGTTTCAGGGGTGTGGGTCCACCCACTTCTGTTTCAAGATCGGAAGGATCCACGTAATAGACCTCAGACGTGACCGTAACAGATCCGTGGGTTGTGGAGACTTCATCCCATGTATCGATACCATCGAAGCTGTACGCCCGGATGGTTTCCATGCGGTGGACCGCCAGTTGGGATGCCTGGGTTATGAGATCCCCTTTCATGGAAAAATCTCCTGCATTACGGAAGACCAGAACCAGGACTGTAAAAGAAATGGCCACGATCACAACGAAGGAGACCACTTCGATGAGGGAAAATCCCTCCCGCGGAGGGCGCGGAGAAGCGGAGGTTTTTTTATTACCTCCCGCGGAGAGCGCAGGGGCGCGGAGATTTTTATTTTCCTCCCGCGGAGATGCAGAGGTGCGGAGATTTTTATTTTCCTCCCGCAGAGATGCAGAGGTGCGGAGATTTATATTTTCCTCCCGCAGAGATGCAGAGGTGCGGAGATTTATATTTTCCTCCCGCAGAGATGCAGAGGAGCGGAGATTTTTATTTTCCTCCCGCGGAGATGCAGAGGTGCGGAGATTTATATTTTCCTCCCGCAGAGATGCAGAGGTGCGGAGATTTATATTTTCCTCCCGCGGAGATGCAGAGGTGCGGAGATTTATATTTTCCTCCCGCGGAGATGCAGAGGAGCGGAGATTTATATTTTCCTCCCGCAGAGGGCGCTGAGGCACGGAGATTTTTTTTAGAACGTCTTTAAACATCGATTTAACCTTTGAACCTCGAACTACGTGAGTTATTGGCTCTTGAGTGTCTGCTGAATTCATGCACCTCGCTCCTCGCTTCCGGCTACCGGCTACTGACTACCGGCTACTGACTTTCGACTTTCGACTTTCGACTTTCGACTTTCGACTTTCGACTTTCGACTTTCGACTGCCGACTGTTCTCATCCTTCTGCATTTTTCCTGCATAATAAACCATAAATAAATATACGACAAGTATCTATTGAATATCAAGGGTCCCGGTTTCTGCTTCAACAGATATGATGCGTGACCCGTTCAGCGTGATGGTCCCTCCCTGGGCGGGATTCCCGAACTTATTGAAGCTCAGGCTGTCACCGGAAAAAGAGACGGCGGTGAGTGTAATATCCGAGCCCAGATCCACAACAAAATTTCCCTGATTCACGGGATGGGTCATGACAGAACCGTCCAGATACACCGTATAGCTGTTACTGCCTGTATCAAACTGCATCCGGCATCTTTTCCGCGTGGCGATGGCTTCTTCACGGCAGTAGCGGATATCATCGGCGATCTGCCGGATCGCTGTGGATGTCCTGACAGTGGAATAGCCGGAGAAAACGTTGGGGATAACTACAACGGCAAGGATGGCTGTAATCACGATGATGAGGATGAGCTCAAGAAGGGTAAATGCTGGGGGAGAGTGCTGAGGGCTGAGTTCTGAGTGCTGAGTAGCGAGACGTTGAGATTTAATTGCCTCCCGCAGAGATGCAGAGGCGCAGAGATTTTTTTTATTTACGCTCGCAGGGAAAGCAGAGGCGCGGAGATTTTTATAAATATCCCGCAGAGCTCGTTGAGGCGGGGAGATGTTATTTTTTGTTTTCATATCATATCATCGTTGAATTACTTCACAATATAACATAATTGTATCATAGTTATAAAAGAATTAATCACTTAATCCGTTCACACATCGGACAATCCCATTTTTCAATAAAGGTGTATTGAAATTAAAAATATATCCTAATTTCAGGCAGGTTAGTTTCAGGTATGTTTGCAGTTGTTTTTTATGGACATCCAGGATTTTTTCAACCGATTTGAGTTCGAGGATGACTTTATCAGCGATAATGATATCTGCCCGAAATCCGATGTTAAATATTATCTCTTTATACTTAACCGGGATATCGACTTGTGATATCACAGAGAGATCATGATGAATCAACTCATAGAGCAGCGCTTTCTGATATACCGATTCCAGCAATCCGGGTCCCAATTCCCGATGAACCGCAATCGCTGCCTGGATAGCAATTGTCCCGATCTCATTTTCTGTCATATACCACCCCCTGATATACAATTTCTATTATTATTATTACATATTAATGATAATAAATTATTAAATCAAATCCAAGTGTAAACTTATTTATCTCAGCGCCTCTGCATCTCTGAGGGAAGCAAAAAGAAACCCTCTGCGCCTCTGCATCTCTGCGGGAAGCAAAAAGAAACCCTCTGCGCCTCTGCGCCTCTGCATCTCCGCGGGAGGTAATAAAAAACTCTCTGCGCCTCTGCATCTCTGCGGGAGGCTATAAAAAACCCTCTGCGCCTCTGCATCTCCGCGGGAGGTAATAAAAAACTCTCTGCGCCTCTGCATCTCTGCGGGAGGCTATAAAAAACCCTCTGCGCCTCTGCATCTCTGCGGGAAGCAAAAAGAAACCCTCTGCGCCTCTGCATCTCTGCGGGAAGCAAAAAGAAACCCTCTGCTTCTCTGCATCTCTGCGGGAAGCAAAAAGAAACCCTCTGCTTCTCTGCATCTCTGCGGGAAGCAAAAAGAAACCCTCTGCTTCTCTGCATCTCTGCGGGAAGCAAAAAGAAACCCTCTGCGTCTCTGCATCTCGGCGGGAGGCTAATTCTCTTCTTCCCCGCGTCTCAGCGTGCTCTGCGGGAGGTCTTCTTTCTCCCCCTCTTTCTCCCTCAAAATATCGTAATACCGCCACTCATTCTTCGCGCTCTCCTCATGCCCCATCCGCTCATAGCACATAGCACGCATCTTCACAAACTCCGGATCGCCGGAGAGTTTGAAGGCTGAGGTGTAATCCATGGCGGCATACAGATAATTTCCCACATTATTAAAAATTACCCCTCTCATATGATAAAACTCCGGCCGGTTATCCAGTTCCAGGGCATCCATGATGTAATTCAGAGCGGTTTCGTAGTCTTTTTCGAGGGCAGATTGGCGACTGAGGTTGTAGAGATATAAAGCTTTGTTTTTTGGGTTCTTTATTTTAGACAATAGACTATAATCCAAAATAATCTCAGACGAATCATTTTGTATATACATAAGTTTTAACAAAATTTTATCTTCTGTTGTTAACAAATTTAGACTGTCTGAAAGTAAAACTAGTGAAGTGTAGAAATCAATATCATCAATTATCTTAGCAACATTCATCAAGTAAAAAATATTATTATAATTAATACTATTTATCTCCAATTTATTTATAATTGATATTATCTCATCATTCATCTCACGCTTTTGGTAATATTGAATAAGATGCTTAATTGGAATATTTTGAACTTGACTATTTGAAAAATTATTATAATCACCTATATCCGAATACAATCTGTAAATATTTTCTGTAGGTCCAGAATATTCATGATTAATTTGTAACGCTGTATCAAATAAAAGATAACTTTCAAGAATTTTATTATCTAAAATAATTATAGATGCATAGTTATTATTGGGACGGGCTTTATTGGGAGATAAGAGATAAGATTCTTCCCATAATTTTTCTTCCGTTTGCCATACTTTATTTCTTTCATGTGTTAAATATACATATAATGAGACTATTATTATGATTACAATAAATATTTTATTTCTTAAAAAGTTATGTAATATGACAATAGTAAAAAATACAATACCAACAAATGACAAATAGAGTCGATGTTCAAATATCACATTGGGAATGGGAATGATGGATGATTCCACAACCGATGCAATAAAATACCACAGTATTCCAATCGAAAAGACGGGGTATTTTCTTCGATAGCGCACTGCGAGGAATAAAAGTGTCAGGAGAAACAGACAGCTTAAAATCACCTTCCATTCAAACAGACTTTCACTAATGGGATAATCATAGTCCAAATGCTGGTTTATCGGTAAAAAGATGAGTCTTAAATAGGTGATGTGAACCCGTAACTGGGTTATGAAATAATTATAGGGCGTTAATGTATAGGTGTGTCCTTGTTCCGGTGGTATAGTCCTGAATATTGTTGAAAAATTCAGTTTATAAACCAAGGGTAGGATAAGTAAAAATAACAGAATACATACACCAATAATAATCGTTTTCTTCTTATTCTTTTTCAGAAACGCTCCAATATCATCATACAGAATCCATTCCAGCATCAAAATCATAAGAGGAAAAGTAAAGACAATTTGTTTCGTAAAGAGTCCCAGAAGTCCGGAGAGTCCGGAGAGGACAAACCAAATCCAGGCAAAATTTTTCTTTGATAAGAGACTCCTCCCTTTCAAAAAACAATTCACTGCCAGCAGATAAAACAAGGAAGCCATGGAGGCCATACGCTGGACGATATAGGTCACTGCCTGGGTCTGAATGGGGTGTACGGCAAAAAGGAGTCCGGTTGAAAAAGCCACAAAGAGAATCTCAGGATCTTTCAACGACATACGTTTTTTCTCCTTCAGCCGGTTCAATATCTGCAGGACCAGCCAAAAGACCAGGAGGGCATTGATTATGTGGATGATCAAATTTACCAGATGATACCCCCACACATCCAGTTCATGAAAGTGGTAGTTCAGGGCAAAGGTCAACTGGGCAACAGGTCGATGAGGGAAAGAAGTAAAAACTCTGTTTAAATTAGAAAGATCCCGAATACCCGGATTATCATGGATAACATGGTGATCATCAAACTGGAACGGAACATCAAAGGAATTCCAATAAGCAATAACCGGAACAATGATTAGTAACAGGATAAAAAAAGATTTATTGACCTGCATGCTTTCTCCTTAATAATACGAATACAATGTACCTAAAAATCTCGGCAAATATAAATACAACCCGAAACAGGATCACACTGTTTGTCAGATTTTGATTTCCGGACAAGCTAACAACAATGTATTCTTTAACGCCCAGACCGGCAGGAATAAAAAAGGCAACCATCCCTCCTGTTTGACCCATGGAGAATAAACCGGAGGTTTGAACAAATGACAGGGATATCTCACTTAATTGGACAAGCACATAGAATGGGTAAAACACAGTTAACCATGATATGACTGATATGAAAAATCCAACAAAGAAAACACGAAAATTTTTTAAAATATATCCTAACACCGGTAAAGTACAAAGTAACAATACAATAAAATAATACAATTTGTAATACAAGAAAATGAAAAGACCCAGGGAAACAAAGGAAAGATAGAGTTCTATAACCGAAGCTGAGACACTTTTTGATATCCGAAGATTTAAACTCTTTTTTGCAGAATAACTGATGAAGGCAAGGTTCCACACCTTACCCGGCAGATATTTTCCAAATTCCCCCTGACTTCGTATTGTCATGAGAGTCAATAGATTCAAATTCTCATGAAATGATGTTACAATGAATGCCCATAGAAAAGCTGATATAAAGTAAAATACCAGAACACTTATAAATGTAATTATTATAACGAAAGGATGATTCAGGACAATTGCAATAATTGAAGTATCAATATATTGATATAGACTGTAAAAAATTAAAACAACAACACATAATGATAAGAGATAAAGAATCCCGTTTACAATTTTTTTAAACATAGAACAGTCCACGGAAGAGGATTTTTGACTTTGATAAGTTCTACAGATCTATTTTTTTTAACAAATTCAATAAAACCTTTCCTTGTCCAGTGATTAACATGCCCCGGTGTATTTCCAAAGTCTTTTATATATGATAAGCGGCACATATTTAATAGACGCCAAACAGGTTCCCGGGGGACAGACAATAAAACATACTTTTTACTTACACGAAACACTTCATCTAATGCCATGCTTGGATTTTCCAGGTGTTCAAAAACCTCTGTGGATACGACCAGATCAAAAACATTGTCTTCAAAGGGAATCGTCTCAATATCCGCCAGTTGAAATGTGCAATGGGGATTGTTGTTCTGTGCATCCCTGACTTCTGCCGGATCCATATCGATTGCGTGACATTTTGTATCCGGCAAATCATGAGAGTAATAATGGAGAATGATCCCTTCCCCGCAGCCACAATCCAACAAGGATTCCGGTTTTATATCATGGATAATGGTCCTGATTGTTTGAAAAAAACGGGATACAAGAAAACGGCTGATTGGATTTTTTGTCAAATATTTCGCATGTTTACTGTTCACATCATTCAAGGGGTCGGTTCTCCTCCATATCAAACCACATGGCAAAAAGCAGGAACTGAATTCCCAGAATCTTAAGCATCATCCAGGCCAGAAAATTGACCTTGGGAATATGATTTACGGATATCCAGAAATATAAGATACGGATGAACAGGGGAATAGCCAATACATTGAGCATTATTCCTGAAAAATAGAAAAGGACCAGAGGATGAAAATTCTTAATCATATACTTTTTGAAAAGCCGGGTGAAAAACATTCTTACCAGCATAAGGGGAATGGTAAATATAATTTTTCTGATTTTTAAACCGGATTTTTCACCCACATTGTAGACCGGTTTTACCGGGACATCCACAACGCGCATATTGTGGATATTCAGCCTTACAAGCAGATCATTGGGCTGGCCGTACCGTTTGTACATCTTGTCCCAGTCTATGGTATGAAGGGCTTTTTTATTGATGGCCGTATACCCGGACTGGGAATCCGCCACATGCCAGTAACCACTGGCAATTTTTGTGAGAAACGAGAGAAAGGCATTGCCCCAAAAACGCAGTTTGGGTATCATTTTGTAAGCTTCCCCGGTAAAAAGGCGGTTTCCCTTCGTATAATCTGCCCTGTCCTCACAAATGGGATCCAGTAAAGCCGGTAAATCATCCGGATCCATCTGTCCGTCACCGGCCATAACCACAGCAATATCCATATCATGACTTCGTGCCCATTTATATCCGGTAGCAATGGATGCTCCCACACCTGAATTTTTCGTGTGTTCAATGAGAATAATTCTGTTATCATGTATTGATGTAATCTTTTCAATCGTATTATCTTTGCTGACATCATCAATAACAATAATAATGTCAATAAAATCAGGAATAGTTTTTATGACCCTGACGATTTGGCTTGATTCGTTATAACAGGGAATCACTATTGATATTGTTTTTTTATTGTACATTTTCATACTTTTTTTATTTATTACTATTTATTTTATTAAAAACAAATTAAAACGATTCAATTATTTATACTATAATAAAAAAAGCTCCATAAATGGAGCTTTTTATTAGATTTTTTATTTAATATAATATTTCTATTATTACCATGTTCCAAGAGTATACGCTGTTCCAGTATTTGTTCTGGTATAAGTCAAAACATGATCTGCATCGTTTTGTGTAAAAACAATTCCTGTAGCAGTATGATCCAAGCCATCTGGAATAGATGAGAAAATATCGTCAAGTACTGTTGCAGCAGGTGGAAAAATATTAGTTGATGCACCAGTTGCAATTTGTTCTGCTGCATACATACTTAATCCACTTTGTACTTGAGCACGAATCTGTGCTCTTGAAGCTTCTCTTGCATCTTCCTGCACATTAATAAACCTTGGCACCGCCACGGCGGCCAGAATTCCGAGCAGGACGATGACTGTCACCAGCTCGATGAGTGTAAAACCTTTGTTTTTCATTTTATGTCCCCTTTTGTTTTTCCATTTTTACTCTAATTCATGTTATTTTCGTTGTTTTTTAAACAAATTGCAAGAAAAAAAGTTCGATAATATCAAGAATCTTTATCAATTATCATATTGTGATATAAATCACAATTATACTCTCTGTTTACAATATAGAAGCCATATCCCACATGGGCATGAAGATTCCCAAAGCAAAAATAAGCAGAAAACCGGTGATGACCATGACCATGATGGGTTCAATCAGGCTGGAAAGTTTTTTGATGGAATACTCCACATCCCGGTCATACTGCTTGGCGATGCTGCCCATCATCTGTTCCAGACTCCCGCTCTGCTCACCGATATCGATCATCTGTATAACCAGTCTGGAAAAATAGGGACTCTTCTTTAAGGATTCGGCGATGGCGTTCCCCCGGATCACGTCTTTCCGGGCTTCCAGTATATCCCGCTCCAGGGCTGCATTTCCCGTTGTTTCCGCCACGGTCTTCATGGCATCCACAATCTGAATCCCGCTCTGACTCAGGGTCCGCATCATGTGGGCAAAACGGGATAAGGAGGATTTTGACGTTAAATCCCCGAAAACCGGCGCCCGCATCTTGAAACCATCAAACCAAAGCCGGCCCTTTTCCGTCTTTACATATTTCCGGAATCCGTAGATAATACCACCCACTATCATGGCTAAGAGCCACCAGAATTTCTGCATGAATTCGGATGTGGCGATCATGATCCGGGTTGGCATCGGCAGATCGGCTCCCATGGATTCAAACATTCCCATAAAAGCAGGGACAATAAAGATCATGGCACCCACAAATGCAAGAATGAGTACGGTGAGGACAATAATGGGATAGCGCATGGCCGATTTGATCTCCCGCTTGAGCTTGATATCTGCTTCAATCAGACCTGTAAGCCTTTCCAGAACCGTATCCATAACCCCTGCTTCTTCTCCGGCATGGATCATGCTCACATACAGGTTATCAAAGACTTTGGGATGTTTCTGCAAAGCAACAGACAGCGAATACCCTGAATTTACATCACCGATTATTACAAAGAGAACCGCTTTGAATTTACTATTGACAACCTGGGCATGAATTGCTTCCAGGCTGGTAACCAGGGGCACACCGGCTTTGAGCAGTGTGGCAAGCTGATCCGTGAACATGCTGATGTCTTCCGGTTTGATCTTCTCCCCGAATTTCATCCCGCCAGAGATTCCGTCAGAACCCCCTTCCCCGCCTTTCACCTCTTTAATGGATAAGACCATGTACCCCTGGTTTTCAAGCATTGTGAGTACTTCCTGCTTTCCGGGACCGTCACCGGTCTCGGTCCGGGGTACACCGTTTTTTCCCAGTATTTTGTATTCAAATACAGGCATTATTGAAAACTCCCTGTTGATGAATTGTATGTATATGAACCGCCGGCAGGTCCGGTATAGGTGGTACCGTTTTTAGTCCAGTTGTCGGTTTCAGGCTGGGTTAAAACATTCCCGAAAAAGGGATTTGATGCAGACGCCGATCCGTTGGACGCAGCATCCAGCGCAGCAGGATAAAGGGGTGTTGTTCCCCGTGTTACAGCCCGGTTGTAGTAGTCATTTATTCCGGCCCGGACCAATTGCACAAGGGTATCTTCTGCCTCCTGAAGACCCGTTGTTGAAAAATCAAAAAGCCGGGGAACGGCTACGGCCGCCAGGATTCCCAGCAAAACAATCACCATGACAATTTCCAATAAGGTAAAACCCGGGAAATCAGACCATGGATGTAATTTCCAGTACTTCTTCAATGGATACGATTCCTTCTATTGCTTTTTCAAGTCCCTGTTGCATAAGGCGGACCATTCCCTTGCTGGTGGCATAGTTCCGTATTTGATCCAGCGAGGCTTCATTAACGATCAATTCGGACAGCTTTTCATCATTCACCAAAAGTTCAAAGAGTCCCAGCCGGCCCAGATATCCCGTGTTCCGGCACTGTATGCACCCAACAGGTTTATGAAAATGATATTTACCGTTTAAGGGAAGATCAAATTTCTCCAGGACATGCTCGGGAGGTGAAAAAGGTTCTTTACAGTGTGGACACAGAACACGGATAAGGCGCTGTGCCAGAACAGCCCGGATCGTTGAAGCGATCAGGTAGGTTTCAACACCCATATCAATGAGACGTGTAACGGCTGAAGGAGCATCATTGGTATGCAGCGTACTTAAGACCAGGTGTCCTGTCAGGGCGGAACGGATAGCCAGCTCCACGGTTTCCTGGTCCCTGAGCTCACCGATCATGATGATATCCGGGTCCTGACGGAGAATGGTCCGCAGGGATGATGTAAAGTTCACCCCGATCCGGGGATTGACCTGCCCCTGATTGATATTTTCCAGTTCATATTCAATAGGGTCTTCCACGGTTATGATATTTTTGGAAACAATATTGAGTGTTCTCAGTGTTGAATAGAGGGTTGTGGTTTTTCCGCTTCCCGTGGGACCGGTTACCAGGATGATGCCGTTCGGCATGCGGATCAGTTCGGACCAGCGGCGGTATATTTCGGATGAGAATCCAAGCTTGTTCATGTCAACCATGCTTTTTTCCTTATCCAGAATCCTCATTACGATTTTTTCACCAAAATAGGTGGGATAGGTGGAAACACGGAGACTTACTTTTTTATTATCCTTTTTAAAGCGGATACGCCCGTCCTGGGGTTTCCGGCTTTCGGAAATATCCATATTGCACATCACTTTAAGCCTGGATGCCACCGATGCCTGAAATGATTTGGGGAGGGTATAATTCTCAAACAGGGTGCCGTCCACACGGAAACGGATACGGACATCCTTTTCCCGGGGTTCAAAATGGATATCGCTCACACCCAGATCAATGGATTGAGCCAGCATTGTATTCACGGCTTCAATAACTTTTGTATTCCCGGTTATTTCATCGTCTTTTTGATTTTCCTTATCGAGTTGTTCCTGTTCAAATTCAATATGATCCTCAGAAAGCCCTTCCATCTTTTTGGATTTTCCGTAATAAACTTCCACGGCATACGATATATCCGTCTCCGTGGCCAGAACAATATCCAGTTCCATCCCTGTATGTTTGCTGACTGTATCAATACTTTCCACATTCAGGGGGTCGGACGTGGCTACACTCAACTGCTCACCGATCTTGAAAAGGGGAATAATCTGATAATCCCGGGCATACTCTTCGGGAATTAACCGTATAATCTCCTTGTCAATTGAAATATCTTCCAGTTTGACAAAAGGGATATCCATCTGTTCCGCAAGGAACTGCATCAAATCTATTTCAGTGATTAAACCCAGTTCGATCAGTGCTTTGCCGAAATAAACACCTTTTTCACTTTGAAAACGCAAGGCCTGATTCAATTCTTCCATTGAAATTTTCTTATTTTCAAGAAGAAGCTGACCAAGCGGTTTTTTCATTTTAATTGCAGGCATACACTTACTCCTGATTAAATCCAGACATAATTTATATACAAGTCAATGAGAAATTCGCCGAAAAAAAGAGAAAGCACCGAACCCAGCGCCATAAAGGGTCCAAACGGGACATGAACACCGGCTTTAACTTTCTTAAAAGCCATGAGAATCAGAAGAATGACGGCGGCGGAGCAGAATGTGAGAAAAAGCATCATAATGGACAGTTTCCATCCTAAAAAGAGTCCCGTAATCAATCCGAGCAGTACATCACCAAAACCCATGCTTTCCTTATGAAAAAGAACTTTGCCTAAAAGTCCCGACAGATAGAGAAAAGCGGCAGCAATCACGGCGCCGATCAAACCCGAAATCCAGCGTGAATCCCAAAAAGCGATGAAACCGGAAGTTGCCATGATCAGTCCCGCATTGATAAAAGACTGGGGAATGATCAGATGTTCCAGATCCACAAAGGTTGTAATGATGAGAATAAAGATAAAAGACATATACCAGGCAGCTTCAAGTGCAGGACCGAAAGCTACGTAAACCATTCCGAAGAGAAAAGCAGTTAATAATTCCACAAGAGGGTAACGGATGGGAATCCGGGTTTTGCAAAATCGGCATTTTCCCCGGAGTATAAGGTAGCTTATAAGAGGAATATTATCATACCAGAAAATCTGATTGCCGCAGACGGGACAGGCAGACCGGGGTGTAATAATGGATTTATTTCGGGGAACCCTGTAAATAATCACATTGGCAAAGCTTCCAAGGGCAAGACCTGTCAGTACGGATATGAGCAATCCAATCCAGGCTTCATTCATTTAATTAATAATTCCTTTATTTTTTTCAGCAATTCGCCCGTTGTAAATGGTTTTGTGAGATACGCATCCGCCCCAACGGTTTTAGCCGTATAAAAATCCTTCTGGGCACTTTTGGCAGAAAGCATGATGATGGGGATATTTTTATACTTTTTATCAAACTTTATCATGTTGCAAACCTTGAAACCATCCATTTTGGGAAGCATAATATCCAGTAAAACAAGATCCGGTCCAATTTTTTTAACTTTCTGCAGACCTTCAAGACCGTCCGATGCGGTTTCAACATTGAAACCGACTGATTCAAGACGGAGCTTTATTGCTCTTTGCATATCCGGTTCGTCTTCAATAATCAAAACGGTATATTCCGCCATTTCCTATCCTTTATTTTTGCTCACTTTGGTCGTAGTCAACAGTCGAAAGTCGTAAGTCGAAAGTCGAAAGTCGTAAGTCGTAAGTCGAAAGCCGAAAGTCGAAAGTCGTAAGTCGAAAGTCGTAAGTCGTAAGTCGAAAGTCGTAAGTCGTAAGTCGAAAGCCGAAAGTCGAAAGTCGAAAGTCGTAAGTCGTAAGTCGAAAGTCGTAAGTCGAAAGTCGTAAGTCGAAAGTCGTAAGTCGTAAGTCGAAAGTCCCCGAACGTCGTTCCGACTTATCGGGTCCGGCTACCGGCTACTCACTACCGGTATCTTCACATAGAACGTCGATCCTTTATTCAGTTCACTGGTGAACCAGATCTCTCCCCCCATTTGTTCCACCAGATCTTTGGATATACTTAAGCCTAACCCGGCACCGGGAAGCCGTTCCAGATCCAGACCGGTCCGGAAGAAACGCTGAAAGATCTTATCCTGATCTTTTTTAGCGATTCCTCTGCCATGATCTTTCACGGCAACATAGAATTCCTTATGATTCCGGACATCAGCGGAAATTACAACCTCTGTGCCTTCATCTGAATATTTATAAGCATTTTCAACCAGATTTACAAGTATTTGAATCAACAAATCACGGTCAGAGTGTATGGCAGGCAGATTATCCTGGATATTTGTTGTCAGTTTCATGGACTTCGAACTGTATCGTACTTGAAACAGATCAACCACTTCCTTAACCAATTCGGCAACTTCAATTTTATTGATTTCCGGTTTTCGTCTGGATTTTTCAGACTTGATCACATCAAAGACATTATTGATCAGGCGTTCAAGGCGTTCAAGATTGTTTGATATGATCTGATTGAACTCCTGATGATCTTCAGACAGCGTGCCGCCAATCCCGTCCGTCATAAGTGAGACATATTCCTTTACAATGGCTACGGGTGTTTTCAACTCATGGGAGACATTGGATATAAGATCGGCTTTCATGTCTTCAACCCGTTGATTATCCGTAATATCCCGTGCCACAAGAATCAATCCGTTTTCAATAAAGGGGAGGCTCCGGAACCTGTCCGTCACCGTATCAAACACCAGCCGGTCTTTCATATCTTTCCCGATGAAAACTTTATGACGGTATACTTTTTTCTCATCAATACAGCTCTTGATCACTCCATCCCAGTTCTGAGTAAAAAATTCCTTCAATTCATGAAAAGAGATGACTTTCTGATAGTTACCCATCAGATTCTGGAAATACTGGTTGATATATGCCTGTTGTCTGTTCAGATCCACAATGGCGGCTAAATCATTAATCTGATCAAAGACCGAGAATATCTGCTGTTCCTGTTTTTTACGGACAATCGACTCAATATGCTTAAGGATCCTTTCAATTCCGGATGTGAGTTCCTGAAAAAACGTAAAATTTTCTGAAGAATAAACATTATCACAATAACTTAACATACCGATAATCCCCGTAAAGCGCCCGCTGCCGGGAAACGTCAGTAAAAGGGAATCCCGTATTCCTTCTTCTCCAAGCGGATCAGTTGAATCGCTGTATCGAAATTCAGGGATCATGTTTATCATATCGGATGCATGTTCCAATAAATAATTTTTTGTTATAACATGAATAGCATCTTTAAGTCTGGGCGATACGCTCTCACCGTTTAATAAAACAATATTATCGCTCCACAGGGAGTAGAAAAAAAGAAGATCATATTGGACAACCGAATCAAAATACCGGGCAGCAGTACTCAGGGCATCAGACAGGCGTAAATGATCATCGAGAGAAAGAAGAATTTCATTTAAAATATTGAATTTGATCGTATCTGTATTATCCGGGTGCATACCGGCAGTTTTTTTATTGTTCCGAAAAAAGCGGATCAATCTGTCTGTCAGAAGGGATACGTGACCCGAATCCCATGACCAAATAACAGAAAAGGGCCATGACCCCTGAAACCGTTTTAATTCCGATTCTGTTTCAGCCAGTGGAACAGCGTTCAAATCACCGGAAGCTTTGAAAATTTCAATAATATCTTTTTCATGTTCAAGATCAAACAAAACCAGATCGAAATCCGTGTATTTAAAATCATTATACAGATCATGATCATTCACAACATGAACAGAACAATCGGCTGAATGAAAAGATTCAATCAGGGATTTGTACTTCTGAGTATGGGATGAAAACAGCAAAACATGTTTTACGGGAGTTCCGGATGCCATAGATCAACCATTCGGAAATTCATTATCTTATTCCGATCTTTTTATCTTCGATCGTTGTGGATTTATTGAGTTTTATTTTAAGGCGGAGATCATTGGGCCTGTCCGCAAAACGAACGGCATCCTCCATTGTAATAAGCCCTTCGAAATGTTTATTGAAGAGGCTTTGATCAAAAGTCATCATACCTTCATGGACACTGGCTTCAATCGTATTGCGTATCATTTCAATCTCTCCGTTGTGAATCAGATCTCTGACCCGGGCGGAATCCAGCAGCAGTTCGTGTACGGCTGTACGTTTTGCTTTTACATTCGGCACAAGCCTTTGCCCCACAACAGCCTGAAGGTTAAGGCTCATTTGAAGGCGGACCATTTCATGAAATTCGGGGGGATAAAAACCCATGACCCTTTCCAGCGTTTGATACGCATTGTTGGCATGGAGGGTTCCCAAAACCAGATGTCCTGTCTCTGAAAAATTAAGGGCTGCACTCATGGTTTCCCTGTCCCTGATTTCACCAATCAGGATCAGATCCGGAGCCTGGCGCAGTGCTGATTTCAAAGCATCGGAATAGGTAGGCGTATCAATTCCCACCTCTCTCTGATTTACAATACTTTTTTTATGATTATGTATAAATTCGATTGGATCTTCAATGGTTAGAATATGTCCTGATGTCATGGCATTCCGATGGTCAATCATCGCTGCCATCGTAGTACTTTTACCCGAACCGGTTGCACCGATAACCAGTATGAGACCTTTTTTTCTCATAATAAGGTCTTTGAGAACAGGCGGCATATTCAGTTCATCCAGTGTGGGAATCTGTGTTACAATTCTGCGAAGGACAAAACCGATCGTATTTCTCTGATAGAATGCATTGCCTCTGAAACGCCCTTTTCCCGGTTTACTGAGAATGAAATCCAACTCCTTCTGAGCCATCACTTTTTCAATATCAGCCGGGGAGAGCATCTCCTTCATCAGGGCTTTCAAAGCATCCATATTCAGTTTATCTTTCTCAAGAGGCAGGATTTTACCTTCAATGCGAAGCATGGGAAAAGCACCAATGGTCAGATAGAGGTCGGATGCTTTGGCCTGAATCATAACACTGAGAAAATCATCAATTGTATACATGGTTATTCAAGTCCCAGATTTTTCTTTACATAGCCGGGGTTATTGGCACTTTGAATGGCAATATTGGAATCAATTTTCTTTTCTTCCACGAGTCGGACCAGAGACTGATCCAGAGAGACCATACCCACATTGGATCCGGTCTGAATGGCAGACGGAATCTGGAATACCTTATTTTCACGAATCAGATTCCGGATACCGCTGGTTCCGATCATAATCTCATAAGCGGCAACCCGGCCCCGTCCGGATATATGTTTCAGAAGAACCTGGGAAACAACGGCTAAGAGTGATTCTGACAGCATGGACCGGATCTGGGACTGCTGGGTGGCAGGATACTGATCGATAACCCGGTCAATGGTTTTGGGAGCATTGTTTGTATGAAGCGTTCCAAAAACCAAATGTCCCGTTTCAGCAGCGGTAATGGCAAGGCTGGTGGTTTCAAGGTCCCTCATTTCACCCACCAGAATAACATCCGGATCCTCCCGGAGAGCGCTTCGCAGGGCTGCGGCAAAAGATTTTGTATTAAATCCAACCTCCCGTTGATTTACCAGGGCCTCATCAGACACATGGACAAATTCAACCGGATCTTCGATTGTTATAATGTGTTTTTTGAAATTTTTATTGATATAGTCTATAATTGTTGACAGGGTTGTTGATTTTCCGCTTCCCGTTGGGCCGGTAACCAGTACAAGCCCTTTTTCCTGTGAAGCAATATTCAGTAAAATATCCGGAAGTCCCAATTGCTCGAAATTAAATACCTTCGTCGGGATCATTCTGAAGACGGCTGCTTCACCGTTAATATCTTTATAGACATTCACACGAAAGCGTCCGATTCCTTTGAATTCCCGGGAAAAGTCAATTTCCCAATTGGTTTCAAATATTTTACGCTGTTCATCACTCATCACATCATAGACCAAAGAGTGAATCAATGTACTGTCCATCGAGTCCAGATTTGTCCGAAGCATATCGCCGTCAACCCGGACAATCGGTGGTGAATTCACACACAGATGAAGATCGGAAGCTCCGTTTTCAACGGCAAATTTCAAGAGCGTATATATTTCTGTTGACATCTATTGACTCCGGGAATACAGTTATTGTACAATGGTTGGTGTAATAAAAATCATTAATTCACTTCGTTGGGGTGTGACACTCTTGTAAATAAAAAGATGTTTAATAAAGGGGATCCGGCTAAAGAAAGGAACCCGTTTAACCGTTTCAATATCTTGTTCGAGTATAAGTCCGCCGATGAGCAGGGTTTCTTTATCTTTAACCCGGATATTTGTATTGGCAGTTCGTGATGATACAATGGGACGATCAGCATTTTCTCCGGTAAAACCTGTAACGGCTTCAACCTGGGCATTCACGGCCATGGAAATATAATGATCGTCATTAACACGGGGTGTTACCATCAAAACAATTTGAACTTCCTGTTCTTCATACGTTGTCGTGGGAGGGCCAAATTGTGTCGCCGGCTGGGTCACGGATACAGGATAGGTGGTTCCCACACTGATAATAGCCATTTGGTTATCGAATGTGGTTGTCTGGGGTTTTTGCGTAATTTGGGATGTGCTGGATGACGTTAGAAGGTCGAAAACAGCCGAAAGCTCAACGGCCGATAAGGTGGCAATGGCCATCTGCTGCCAATTTCCCAGAGGAAAACCGGCTGCTGCTGTTCCCGGTCCGCCCCGGAGACTTGCCCGGGCACTCCAGTTGATACCCATGTTTTCGGTTATATCCAGTTTTGTTTCAACAAATTGTACGGATATGTTAATCTGGGGAATTTGTACGTCAAGCTGATTAATGATTTTATCGATAGTGACAAAATTGGAAGAGACATCCGTCACCAGGATCATGTCGTAACCGGGCATAAGATTCATCATGCTCATCATACCCATCATCCCGGCACCTCCGGCTGTTCCGCCGGTTCCGCCCATACCGGTCATTCCCGCACTGCCGCCCATAAAACCGGATGAACCGAATCCGCCGCTGGTCCCGCCTGTTCCGCCGGTCGTTCCGCCGGTCATACCCCCTCCTGTCTGTCCCCCTTTAATTGCAGGGGAATAAACGGTTACCTTTCCTTTGTCTGTAAGGACATTCTCTATGGCATCGGAAACGGATTGCCCGTCAACATAGGTCAGGCGATACACCTGAGTCATCAGTTCACCTGCAACATCATCATCTTTGGCTTTCACGATAATAACATTATCATTCTGAAACCAGTTATATCCGTTAACTTTAAGAATGGCATCCAAAGCATTGTGAACACGCACATTGGTCAGTGTCAGGGTAACAGTCCCTTCCAGATTATCCGAATTCACCACATTCAATTCATTCTGGATTGCAAAAAGCCTGAGAACATTTGCGAGGGGAGCATTGGAAAACTGGAGTGAAACCTTGTTATTCAAGCCGGCTTTATAAGGTGAATAATACTCGTTTTCAATAAAAGATGCTGTGCCGTCCTTATCCAGTTCCCATGTTAAGAAGATGGATTTCCCATCCTGGTATACGGAATATTTCGGCAAATAGCTGAAGTCAAAAATAACTTTAAATTGATTTTTCATTTTGTATCTGTCCACAATTTTATACAGATACAAAGGAGAATAAGAAACATACTCTTTTTTACCCCGGAAATTATTTTCACAATTTCTCAGATCAATGGTAATCTGGGGCGGGCTGTATGTTCCGTATACATCAAAATCAATTTTATCCTCTTCAAAAACCAGCTCGATCTCAGCCTGATTATCATATCGATGGTAAATAATATCTTTAATGGCATTGGCCCCGTAAAGCATCGTCCCGGACAGGATTATCAGGATCAGAGCTGTTATAAAATATTTACGAAGCATGGGTATCTCCATAGTTGATCATCTGTGTTTTGCAGGAAAATCCGTCAAATCACAGACTGACATGCTTGTATTATTCCCATTGAGACATGGGCTTTTCAGAAAAAGCCAGTTTAATGGATTCTTTCTTTTTTCTCAGGATCACGTACGTTTTGTAAACATTACTTAGCGTGTATCCTTCTATCGTATCACCGGGTTTCAGAACACGGTCATTTATCAATACTGTCGGATTGTTATTCAGCCAGGAGATTCCGTTTAACTGAAAGTTATGTACAATTACTTCTTCTTCCACTGCATCAATCTTCCTTTGAATTTCTTCAGGGAGGCTATCCACAACTTCCGGCTCTATGTAAGAATAGACAAAAGGATCATTTTTCCATTCCAGATTCCATGCACTGTTATCCGTGGAAAATGATTTAAGTTTAATATGAGGACCGGGCAGAGCCGCCAGAGGCGTTACGGTTCGGGGCGCTTCTGTTCTTATTGCCGGAGGAACAGAAACGATGGGGGAATCATCACTGGTCGATGTTGGCAAAACTTTGGTTATAATGAAAATGATTGCTGCGGCTCCCGCAACAGACAATAAGATTTTTTCACGTTTCTGTAATGCCATTTCAGTCCTTGGCTGTATAAGCCAGCAATTTTATTTCAATATGCAATTTTTCCGGGAGCTGGGTATCTGTCAGTAAATGGATTGATCGAATATGCACCGGTTCTCTGCTTGTTGCCAAATCTTCAAGAAACTTACCGGCTTCAATGAATTTCCCGTTTAAAAAGACATCAACAGGATAGGAGTGAAGTGATTTGGCAAAATATTTTTTTACATCAGCAGGATTTACATTGAACTGGTCCACAGGTGACGGGTTTAAAAATTCAACATCAAGGTTATGCAGATCTGATATCTGTTCTATGTAATCCAGTGTATTCTGAAAATTCTTTTCATCTACTACTGATTCAAATAATCGGTTTAAATCATTTTCCAAATCCCGGATTTGTTTTTCGATTTGACTCTTGTTCCTTTCTATCGTTCCAATCTGAGCAATTCTTTGTTCCAGAGATAAGATATCATTATTTAAACTATTTATTTCTTTATTAATAGGAAGATGGAAAAATAACAGCCATGCCGATACACAAATAACAAGGAGTCCGATATTTATCAATCCAATACGCTTGAGATTCATAATGTTTTTAAAACTCCTGATATCGTGAACGTTCTCCGCATTTCATCATCAATTCTTTCATCTTTGGTCGTCAGATTTACATCCTGAAAAAAACCGGAATCTTTAAATTTAGCCAAATAATTATTCAAATAAATATCGGAAACAGAAGGATTACGCGTAATATATCCTTTTAGAATAAAGTCCGGCTGTGAGTTATCTCCGGCATTATTGCTTTTACCCAGTTGAAAGTCTAACAGGTAAACTCCGGCAGGCGTAAGATTGGAAATAAGTTTCATAAGGGACAAAGTACGGTCTGTGGAATACTGGTCTTCTCTAACCTGATTTAAGATCCGGGTGATGGTATTTTCTTTTTCATTCATTGCCATAAATTCAGTGGATGCATTGGATACATTCTGCCATCGGATCTGGGTATTTTTATGTTTATCTTTAACGGCATCCCGTAGAATTATCATGTCATTTGTACGAATACCGGCAATGATTATAAAAATTATGAGCAAAATTCTGCTGAGTTTGGAACCGGCGATAAAAATTTCTCTGGATCGGGTCGCAGCAGAAATGACATTCAAATCGCTGTCGGGAAAGGCTGCAGCTAAATGAAGTGTAAAAAGCGGAAGGATTTTGTCGGGAATCTGGGCATCTTTGACCTTATAGGAAAAAAGATCTGTCCTCATGGGATTGAGTATGGATGTTTTACGTCCCAACTGATCCTCAATAAAACGTATAATCCCCGGGATGACCGCACCGGGACCCACGAGAAAGACTTCGCCATCGGCTAAAAGAGAAAAATTCTTTTTATAAAAATCAACAGACCGGCTGATTTCCATTATAATTCTTTCAGCCAGGGGCCGTATCATAATGGAATATCTGGAATAATCAATACCCAGTGTCTGGGTGGAACTGCTTTTTTTACGGGTGAAACCAAAATTGTCAAGCAACTGAATCGCATCATTCCGCGAAAGCTTTCGTGTACCGTTATCAGTATTCACTTCCTGATTCAGAGAAGCGATCAGATCCTTTCGGCCAACACCGAATTCCCGTTCATAATGGAATTCATGGTTCTTAATAAAGATCAAATTGCTGTAAGTCTCGCCGAAGTAAAAAATTATGGCAGTTTCTTTATAATAATCCGGATAATTAAGCCGGAACGCTTTTGCTGCAAGGGCTGATATTGTGGAAATTTTTCTGGGATTCATTCCAAAATCCCGGAAATATTTTTCCTGCTGCAATATCTGGGTTTGGGGGGCAATAATGGTTAAATAATTCTTATCATCCGTAGAATCTGAGGATACCTGTTTAATATCATATTCTACTTTTTTATCCGGGAAGGGCAAATTCTTTGAAACTGCCCACTTTAAAGCTTCCTGTGTTTCTTTGTTACTTAACTTCTGAAATGTTTGAATTCGGGTCACAAAGTTTCTGGAGTGGGAAAAAAATGTAAGATAGCTTCTTTTATGCTTTATCTGCCGGGCTATACTTCGGAGTGCGAATTTATGTTTATCTTCATCTGTTGCTTCTTTGGGAAAATTCCAATAATTAATATTTCCCCAATTGGTGATCTTGATTTTATTGACTTCGGGGACCGCCTGAAGATAACTGGAACCCGCCTCATCCGATTCAACAACAGTAATATTTCTTTTATCATTGATGTAATTGGAGATTTCAGATATTTTCAGTTTTACTGCCGGTGAAACAGAATTGAAGGCATCTTCAAAAATCTTTTCCTCTTCGGAATCTAAAAGTTCCTGCTCTTCATAATCCGTCTGTTCAAGATCTTCGTAAATTACTTTTTGTGTAGCTGATTTCGGTGCTTTCTCTTCCGGTTCTTCCTCTGTTGCCGCGGTTTCCTTTCCGGTTTCAAGTTCCGGAGTTACCGCTGCTTCTTCCCGGGGCAGATTTTCCTCATTTTCCGGTACTGCTGATTTAACAAAATCTTCAATATTTTCAGTTTCTTTTATGGGAAGAACAACATCATCATTTTTTTTGGCAATATATTCATCCAGAATATCAAAAAACGATTTTTTATCCCGATCTTTCTTTTTACCGGTTTCCTTCTCATTGGATTCAGATTCCTGATCAGATTTTAATTTCAGAATCTCTTCTTCACTATCCTCGGCACCGGGAACATCATCTTGATCCAGAAAGGAAAAGAGACCGGCATCTTCTTCCGATTCACTTTCCGATTCCTTTTCGTCATCCGAAGTTATTTCTTCATCAGGTATATTATCATCATCTTCAATTAAAGCCTGTGAATCGTTCTCATCTTCAGTCAGGGATTTATTATCGAAACGGTTAACAAATTCAACAAAGGGTCCGTGGACCGGTTGATCTTTTTGATCCGAATTACCGGCTTCAGGAATTTCTGTTACAGGTTCCTCAATTTCAGATTCTTGAATGGCCTCTGTTTCTTCCGGCCCGGAAACATCCTCCTTAGGACTTACAAAACTTTCATCAACAGATAAATCGGATAACTCTCCTTTATCCTGCTCTTTATCCTGTTCCCGTTCTTTATCATGTTCTCTATCTTGATCTTGATCTTGTTCTCGATCTTGATCTTGATCTTGTTCTCGATCTTGTTCTTGATCTTGTTCTCGATCTTGTTCTCGATCTTTATCTTGATCTTGATCTTGATCTCGATCTTGTTCTCTATCTTGTTCTCGATCTTGTTCTTGTTCTTGTTCTCGATCTTTATCTTGTTCTCGATCTTGATCTTTATCTCGATCTTTATTCTTTGAAACCGTCTGATCAAATAGTTTAGACAGTTCATTTGAATTAAATTCAGGGGCTTCGTCCTGTTCGGCCGTTTCGGAAGTATCTGACTCTTCTGTTTTAATATCTTCCGATTCGGTCCTCAGGATATTCAACAATTTATTTGTTGATATATCGCGATTTTTTTCATCCTGATCAGGCATATGAAGAGCTGTATCCCTTACGCATTATTTTTTCAATCATCCAGTCAAAAAATCCCGGATAGTACATTAACCCGCTTCCCAAGTAAAATTTCAGGAAACAAGGTTATTTTCTTTCTCTTTTCTTTCTTCAAACACATCGTGAATAAAGAAAAATCTTCTGTTAACTTATGTCGATTTATTTCATAATTTAACATCGTTTATAAGACCTTTCTAATCCCAACACGTGAATTTAATAATATTTTTATTTTTTTCACTGATATGTTTCTGATCTCTATCATCGGATAGAAAATCTTCTTATTCTTGAAACAGACTTCATCTTTAATAATCAAAGGGAAAACCATGACTTACTTTTCTGAATGTTCATCCGTAGAAGAGAACAATTCCAGTTGGCCTGATTTAACTTTTTTTTCAGACTTGTTATTGTCAATATCCTTTTCACTGCTTACATCAGTATTATTGGATTCTGTTTGAAGAATGTTTAAAAGTCTGTTCATTGGATTCAAGATATTTTTATTATCATGTTCCGACATGAAAAAATCTATTACCTTTTAATAAGCTTATGACTATATCGGCATCAACCAACTCTTTATCCTGACGGATCATTTCGATCAGACAATCATGACAAATCGTTACCATTTTTCTGGGATACCCCTGGGAATTGAGATAAATCAGTTCCAAAGCGCCTTCCGTGAAAAATTTAATTCCCTTTCCGGCTCCGGATATTTTTAAACGGTGTTCAATCATTGCGACCGCATCCTGACGGCCTAAGGGTTGAAGTGTAAAACCCATGGATACCCTGTCGGCAAAATTGGGATGTTTTTTCAGAATATCCTTAAACTCAGGCTGGGCAAAAAAGATAACCTGGATTAATTTATACTGATTGGTCTCGTAATTGAGCAGAGTTCGGATCAGCTCCAGATTTTCCGAAGAGATTTTCTGTCCCTCATCAATTACAAGCACCAGGACTTTTTTCTCTTCGACCCCTTTTTCGTAGAGATAATTTTCTATAATATCCTTGCAGACAACAATAGAATCTCCCTTTTCAGGAATATCGAACAGATCGATCAGGTATTTCAGAAAATCCAGTTCCGAATTCCATGAGGGATCCAGAATCAGAAAAAATTCAAAACGCGGATCATATTTATAAAAGCGGCGAAGAAGGATACGGCTTAGGGTTGTTTTGCCCGTACCGATCCCTCCGATAACAACACTGAGTCCACGCCGGGTCCGAATGGCAATTTCAAGAAGATTAAGACACTCTTTGTGAATTTCAGATTCGTAAAAATAAAGCGGGTCGGGAGTAATCGAAAAAGGTTCCTTTTTTAGATTTACAATCTCAAAATATTCCATAGTACCCGCATCGTTAAAGATTTTTACATTATTCAATATACAATTTACATTGTGTTTTAATAGAATAACAAGAATAATATTTTGAGAGTGATGAGTTATGAGTGATGAGTGATGAGTGAGAGTTTTGAGTTTTGAGTTTTGAGTTTTGAGTTATGAGGGATGTCGGAGCGGAGTGGTCACTGAGCAGAATGAAGTGCCTGTCGAAGAATCGAAGTATGCCCGTTCCTATTTTAACATTATAAAAATATATTAATAATAATATTAGTTTGACACGTTCAATCGCTGACCGTATATTTCCCCCGGGGTGGGGGAGCTCAGCTAAACAAAACCTTATATCCATTTAACTTATTATCTTGCAACGTAACAGGTAGCCGGTAGCCGGCCCCTGTCACCTCACTACTCGCCCCTCGTTCCTCGCTACTGACTGCCGACTGCCGACTAATGACTGATCCCTGCCGAATATCCGACGCCATAAATGGCATCGCTTATTTTGAACAAGGACGCTGAAGCGCCCTCCGACTACCCACTGCCGACTGCCGACTAATGACTGATCCCTGCCGAATATCCGACGCCATAAATGGCATCGCTTGTTTTGAACAAGGACGCTGAAGCGCCCTCCGACTACCCACTGCCGACTGCCGACTAATGACTGCCCCCTGCCGAATATCCGACGCCATATATGGCATCGCTTGTTTTGAACAAGGACACTGAAGCGCCCTCCGACTACCCACTGCCGACTGCCGACTAATGACTGACTAAATCAAATTCAATCATTCTTAATTCAATTCAGACCGTATGTTTAAAGAGTGAGATAAATAGTAAAGCTCCTTAAATTAAAATGCCACAAATAATTAAGAAAGGAGCCTTACTATGAATGAAAGTACGGGGTTTGATTTCAAAGGTCAAAGTA